>Ga0182038_10000094_pt1 | contig 42647 bp, 45 predicted proteins | sample sta12Can44000108_FD_125976 | JGI IMG/M metagenome (GOLD analysis project Ga0182038, IMG submission 125976) | Lab enrichment of tropical soil microbial communities from Luquillo Experimental Forest, Puerto Rico - statanox.12C.anox.44.000.108 | ecosystem: Environmental > Terrestrial > Soil >...
AAATCATCGAAGAAGGGATATTCCCCAGCATCCAGCCCCTTGATCACCATGTCGGTGGTGACACCGGGGGCGATCACCTTTTCCTTGCGCAAGGGCAGGCTTTCGAATTCGGCGGGGGTCTTGCCGGCATTGATCAGCTTCAGCTCGAACCGCTTGTCGGCGGGAACCTCAAGGCGCTGGGGCGTCATCTTGCCGTCTTCGAAGGTGATGGTGAACACCAGATCGTCCGCGACGGCCTGACCCGAAAGCCCGGCAACGGTCCCGGCAAAAGCCAGGACCGCTCCGAGACGGCGCCAGGAACGGCGCCCCATGGCGGGCTTAGTAGCCACCCTTCTTACCCGTGCCGGCATAGACGAAGTCATACTTCACCTCGAACGGCTCGAACCAGGGACCGACGCCGGTCTCCTTGTCGACATGACGGCCGAAATGGGCATGCATGTTGGCCGAAGGCGGCTGAATCTTCAGGGTCAGGGTATATTTGCCGTTGCCGGCCATCTTGACGTTGTCGCCGTAATGCGGGCCGTCATTGGCCACCATCGGCATGAAGGGGCCCTTGGCCACTTCGACGCCATCCTTGGTCAGGCTGTAGTCGATGACCAGATAGGGCACCCAGTCGCCCTTGGCGAAACCGTTCTTGTTGTCCTTAGTGGCCTTGATGTCGGCCTCAAGGTGAACATCGCTTTCGGCGGCCGGGCGCATCATGCCGGCCGGTTCCATCTCGATCGGCTGCAGATAGACGGCGGCGACATCCAGCCCGCCCTGGTTCTGCGGCTTGCCGATGGGATATTCCTTCGCCGAAGCGGCGGAAACGGCGGCGCCCAGCAGAAGAGCGGAAGCAATCAACGTGGTCTTAAGCTTCATTTGAGATCACCCACAGGAGTTACAATTGCGAATCATCCGCATTTTCACTCTCGGGTCAATAGGAATCAGGGCCAGTCAGGCAAATTTTCCGCATATCCCGTAAGGCCATTGCCTGACAGGTGAAAGATGGATGGGGGAATGAGGGCTTAAAAAAGCGTTGGCGCTGCTCTCCAGGGGGAGTGGAGGCAGCGCCTTATGCGTCTTCACCCCGACCCCGGAGGTCAACCAGCCAGGGCGAAGAGGCAATGTCGCGCAGGCCTTCAGGCCTGCCGAACCAATGTCAGAAACGCGCCTTCTTGCGGGTCAGCACAAACGCGAAAAGGCCAACCGTGATCGCCACGATCGAAGCCAGGAAGCCCAAGGCGATATAGGCGTCTTGATCGATATGCATGCTTCTCTCCCCTGCTGTACCGCCGCTCATGACGAGTGGCGGACGGCAGCAGGGTAGCAAGGCCGCAAGCGGCTTCGCATTCACATATCGCAATCCTGGAAAATAGGGCGGATCAGCCCTTTTGCCGTTCCCGCATCACCAGCGGCGCGGGCTGGCGGTTGGGATCGAAGGCGGCCTCGACTGCCTCTTGCATCAGATGATGATGCGGGGATTTTGAACAGGCCGGATCGGCATTGGCGGCATCGCCGGTCAGCATGAAGGCCTGACAGCGGCAACCGCCGAAATCCTTATGCTTCTCGTCGCAGGAACGACAAGGCTCCTTCATCCAGTCATCGCCGCGGAAATGGCGAAAGCCGGGCGACTCATGCCAGATCCAGCGCAGATCGCCATCCCGCACGTTCGGGAAATCGATGCCCTTCAGGATGCGGGCTTCCTGGCAGGGCATGGCGGTGCCGTCGGGGGCGATGGTCAGATGAATGGCGCCCCAGCCGTTCATGCAGGCCTTGGGGCGGTCGTTGTAGTAATCGGGAATGACGAAGAACAACGTCAGCTTCTTCCCCAACCGCTGACGGGCGGCGTTCACCTTGGCCTCGGCCTCTTCCAGCTGGGCGCGGGTGGGCAACAGCTCGGAACGGTTCAGCAGCGCCCAGTTGTAATATTGGATATTGGCGAATTCGATATATTCGATCCCCAATTCCTCGGCCATGGCGATGAAGTCGTCGATATAGGCGATATTTCCCCGGCTGACCGGCACATTCATCACCATCGGCAGGCCGTGAGACTTGATGATGCGGGCCGCCGCCATCTTCATCTCATAGGCATCCTTCAGCCCGACCATGCTGTCGCAAAGCTGGCTGTCGGTGGCCTGCATGCTGAGCTGCACATGCTTGAGGCCAGCGGCCTTCAGCCGCGCCATGCGCTCGTCGGTCAGACCGATGCCCGAGGTGATCAGATTGGTGTAGAAGCCCAGGGTCTCGGCCTCGGCCACCAGTTCCTCCAGGTCCTTGCGCAGCAGAGGCTCGCCACCCGAGAAGCCCAGCTGCACCGAGCCGACCTTGCGGGCGTCGCGCAGTACCTGCTTCCATTCCTCGGTGGTCAGCTCGTTGCGGACCTGATCGAAATCCAGCGGATTGTTGCACCAGGAACAGCGCAAGGGACAGCGATAGGTCAGCTCCAGCACCAGCCACAAAGGCAGTCCCAGACCGTCGACCGTGACCGTATTTCCGCTTTTGGGCATGGAAGTTTCCTTGATCTGTCTTTGCCCAACATCCTTACCGCCGCGCCCGGCAGCGGCAATTGCCAATAAGTCGCATGCCCGGTTACAGAACCAGCCGTCGCGCCTCCAGATCGTCGAGATCGGCTCCATCGTGGCTGACCATCAGCACCGCCATGCCGCGCCCCTCGATCTCGGCCTTGACCCGGTCGCGACAGAGACTGGCCGAGGCCTGATCCAGCGAGACGAAAGCCTCGTCCAGCAGCAGGATGTCGGGCCGCACCACCAAGGCCCGCGCCAATGCCACCCGCCGCGCCATGCCCAATGAGAGACGAGCCGGGCGGCTGTCGGGCTCCAACCCCAGAGCGACCAGAGCCTCGATGGCGGCTTGCATATCTGCGCGACCAAGACCGCCCAGCGCCAGGGCGACATTCTCCGCCGCCGTGCGCCAGGGCAGCAGGCGCGGAGTCTGGAACACCATCGACAATTTTGCCCCCTCGGCCAGTCTGACCTCGCCCTCGAAGGCCGGATCCAGCCCGGCGGCGATGGTCAGTAGCGTCGATTTGCCACAGCCCGACGGCCCGCACAGCGCCACCACCTCGCCCTTGTTCACAGAAAGATCGAGCGGCCCCAGCAGCGGCGGCTGGCCGGGCCAGGACTTGCTTCGCAGATGCAGATCAAGCAAGGCGGCGGGCGACATGGCGGTCCATCCAACGCAGCAAGGTGGTTTCGATCAGCAGCAGCACCGCCATGAAGGCGATCGAATAGGCCAACAGATGACGGATGTCGAACAGTTGGAAATAGACGCTGAGCTGGAAGCCGACGCCGTCCGAACGGCCCAGCATTTCCACCAGCAGCACGATCTTCCAGACCAGCGACAGGCCGCTGCGCATGGCCGCCAGCAGGAACGGCGCCAGCTCCGGCAGGATCAGATGCCAAAAACGGTTCCAGCCATTGAAGCGGAACAGCCGGGCCATCTGGTCCAATTCGCGGTCATGGTCGCGGGCTCCCTGGCGGAAGATCACCGCCATGGCCGGCAGTTTCGAGAGCGCCACCGCCAGTACCGCCGCCGTCTCGCCCAATCCCAGCCAGACATAGCAGAGGATCGCCACCACCATCGCCGGCACCCCCAGCAGCAGTTGCAGCCAGGGATCGAGCCAGCGATCCAGGCCGGGCCTGCGCCCCATCGCCCAACCCAGCAAGCCGCCGAAGCCCAAGGCCAAGGGAAAGGCAATCGCCACCCGCCGCAAGGTAGCCCCCAGATGAATCCACAATGCCCCGGACGCCGCTTCGTCCAGCAGGCAGCGCAGCACCGAGGCCGGCGGCGGCAACAGATGCGAAGCGGCGGCCATCGCCGCCACCTGCCAAGCCAGCAAGGCCAGGATCAGAGAGACAAGGCGCTCGAACCCCTTCACGGCGATCCCGGCCAGAAGGTGCCGGCGGGCAGTTCGGTCGCTCCGCCGGTCAGGTCGGAACCGCCGATGCCGGCCAGCAGCTTGAACAGTTCGGCGGCCCGTTGGGGAATGGCGGGATCGTCGCCCTTCAGCAATCCGGCCCGATAGCGTTGGCGCAGACCGGCCAGCTCGGCATCATTGTCCGCCTTGGTCAGCGGGCGCAGGGCTTCCCACTCGCCATCGTCCGAGGCCATCCGCGCCTCGGCCTCGGCCTTGGCGGCGATGAAACGGGCCAGGGCTCCGGGATGAGCCGCCAGCCAGTCCTCGCGCACCGCAAAGCCCATCATCGGCGGCGGCTGGTCGAAGCCCAAGCCCCGCAGCACCTCGTCCATGCCCAACAGGCTTTTCATGCCGGCAGCCTGAAGCCTGGCGGCGAAGGGCCAGAAGGTCAGCACCGCATCGATGCGTCCCTGGGCCAGTTCCTGCGACAGAACCGGCGGCGCGCCGTAGACCGGCTCGACCTTGGCGGCAATGTCATAGCCGTATTTGCGCAGGCCATAGGCCCGCAGCAGCAGCCACGACTTATCCGACGGCCCGCCTGCCACCCCCAGCCGCTTGCCGGTCAGATCGGCGAAATTCTCGATGCCCTTGCCGGCGGGCACCAGCACCTCGCCCAGCGCATTGGAATCGGGAATGAACACCAGCTTGGCCCCGGCTGCCCGCTGGCGGGCCACCCACAGCCAGTCCGACAGAATGGCATCGACGCCCCCGGCTCCCAGCGCCACCTCGCCGGCGGCGGGATTGGCGAGGCTGGTCGTCTGAAGATCAAGGCCATGGGCGGCCGGCAGATCGTGGCGCTTCATCACATCCACCAGCCAGGCCCCTGAGCCGAAAGCCATCAGCCCGAGGCGCAGGCGAGCCGGTTCTTCGGCCCGCCCCATGGCGGGCAACAGCAAAGCCAGACAGCAAATCCAGACGAGAACGCGCAGCCGCATGGCCATGGGGCACCCCTTGGTGAAAGTCCGCAAAGACTGTAAGGCCCGCCCGTCACCGCCAGAAATGCGACTTTAGGAGAATTCCCCTCAAGCCCGGCTTTCCGTCATAAACGCTTGACCCTTTGCGGAGACATATCCATGCGCGGATTACTGCTGATGGCGGCGATCTATGTCCTGGCCCTGGCTGGAGCCTTCGCCGCCGAAATCGAGGAACCGCAAGGTTTCCGCATGGAGGCTTATCGCGCCCCCACTCCTGCCGGACTGACTGGCGCCCGTACCATTTCAACCGACGAAGCCAAGGCAATCTGGGAAAAGGGCGGCGCTCAATTCCTCGACGTGCTGCCGGCCACCCTGGGACAGGGCGTGCATGAGGGCAAATGGCTGCCCGGCTCGCCCCGGCGCGACATTCCCGGCAGCCTCTGGCTTCCCAATGTCGGCATGGGCCAGCTGGATGGCCGGATGGAGGCCTATTTCCGCAAAGCCTTGGACCGCCAGCCCAAGGGCAAGCCCTTGCTGTTCTATTGCCTGACCGATTGCTGGATGTCTTGGAACGCCGCCAAGCGGGCTCTGTCCTGGGGTTATGGCCCGATTCTGTGGTATCCCGCCGGCACCGACGGCTGGGACCGCGCCGGCCTGCCGCTGGCGGATGTGGAACCCAGGCCCATCGGCGAATGAAACCTCGTAAGACCAAAGTACAAGACCATTAAAACCGCGCAATTCCCTCGTTCAGCTCTGTTGTTTGCACCAAAGTCGTAAGGAGAGCGGGGACTTTTCCAAGCTACTGTTTCCTCCTCAGCAAAGGAGGATGCTGCAAATGCTGAAAGTTGCGCGTGTTTTGATGGCCGGTGCGGCCATTCTCTGGGCGGGCTCGGCCCTGGCTCAGGAACCCAAGGCTACCCCGGCCCAGGCCAAGGCGCTGCTGGACAAGGCCGTGGCGGAACTGAAGATGGACGGCCCGGAAAAGGCCTTCGCCCAGTTCAACGACCCCAAGAGCGGTTATACCATCGGCGAGCTGTATGTCTTCGTCTTCGACATGAAGGGCAAGTACGAGGCTTCGGGCGGCAATTCCAAGCTGGTCGGCACCGACGCCCACGACCTGCATGACGCCGAAGGCAAATATCTGGTTCAGGAAATGATCGCCCTGGCCAAGAGCAAGGGCTCGGGCCGCGTCGATTATGTCTGGCTGAACCGGGCCGACAATCATGTGGAAAAGAAGCGTTCGCTGATCCAGCGCGTCGATGGCCATATCGTCGGCGTCGGCTATTATCTCGATCAATAGAGCGCGTTGATGTCCGGGGGGGCTCGCCGTCTTATCGCCGTTTCTCCGTTCGTCCTGCTGGCCGCTTTGCCGCGGCTGGCCTGGGCGGCGGAGGATGACCAGACAACCTACCAGACCGGCGCGGTGACCGTGGTCGGCACGACGCCGGTGCTGGGGGCCGGACAGGATCTGTCGAAGGTTCCCGCCAATGTCAGGATCGTCGATCCGCAAAAGCAGGCGGACAAGGCCCCGCAATCCGCCGCCGACCTGATGCAGGGAAGCCTGGGCTCGGTCTCGACCCAGGATTACCTGGGCAACAGCCTGCAACCCTCGCTCAGCTTCCGTGGCTTCACCGCCTCGCCGATCCTGGGCGAACCCCAGGGGCTGGCGGTCTATCAGAACGGCATGCGCATCAACGAGGCCTTTGGCGATCTGGTCAACTGGGACATGAGCCCCGGCTTCGCCGTCGCCTCACTACAGGTGCTGCCGGGCTCGAACCCGGTGTTCGGCCTGAACGCCCTGGGCGGCGCGGTGGCCATGCGCATGAAGGACGGCTTCAACAACCAGGGCACCGGCTTCGAACTGGGCGGCGGTTCGTTCGGCCGGGCCCGCACCGTGCTGGAAAGCGGCCAGCAATGGGGCAATTACGCCGTCTATTCCGGCCTTTCCCTTCAGAACGACGATGGCTGGCGGGCGCATTCGCCTTCGAAACTGGCGCAGAGCTATACCGACCTTGCCATGCGCAAGGGCGATTTCGATTTCGGCGTCGGCATCACCATGGCGGATTCCTCGCTGTCGGGGCTGGGCACCAGCCCGGTGCAATTGCTCAATCAAAGCCAGGCGGCGGTCTTCACCGCCCCCGACCAGACCGAAAACAGCCTTGGGGCCATCGATCTGCGCGGCAGCTATCAGCTGTCCGACAACGACGCCATTCAGGGCAATGCCTATTATCGCCATCTGCGCAGCGTCACCCATAACGGCGATGCCAGCGGCTTCACCAGCTGTACCGCCGACAACACCATCCTTTGCGACAATGACGACAATACTCTGACCAACCGTTCCGGCGGCACCATCGCCTCGTCATTGGGCGGCAATGCGGTGATCAACAATACCCAGACCACCAGCGACAGCGCCGGGGCCGGACTGCAGTTCACCCGCGACGGCCATGTTCTCGGCTTGAAGAACAACCTGATCGCCGGCCTGTCCACCGACCAGGGCTATACCCGCTATGGCGTCGATACCGAACTGGCCAATCTGGACAGTCAGGCGGTGGCCCAAGGCAACGGGCTTTATATCGGCGGCACCGGCTATAATGTCGGGTTGGGGGCGCGGAATGCTTACTGGGGCAGCTATCTCAGCGACACCCTGGACCTGTCGGATCGCTGGGCGCTGACCGCCGCCGGGCGCTTCAACACCGCCACCATCGTTTTGCATGACGAGCAAGGCAGCAGCCTGAACGGCCATCATTCCTATGGACGGCTGAACCCGGCCATCGGCGCGACTTGGAAGGCGGCTCCGGGCGTGACCACCTATGCCAGCTATTCCGAGGCCAACCGCGTGCCTACCGCCGCCGAACTGGCCTGCGCCGATTCGACGCAGCCTTGTCGGGTGCCGAATGCCTTCATCTCCGATCCCGGCCTGCGCCAGGTGGTGGCCCGCAGCGTCGAAGTCGGCGCGCGCGGCACTGCGGACACTCAAAGCGGCACCAAGACCGGCTGGTCGCTGGCGGCCTACAACACCCGCAATACCGACGACATCATCTTCGTCAGCAGCGGCCCGACCCAGGGCGGCGGCTATTTCGCCAATGCCGGTGCGACCCTGCGCCAGGGCATCGAAGCGGATGGCGAGGTCGAGACCGGACCCTGGCGTTTCTCGACCAGCTACGGCCTGACGCGGGCGGTGTTCGACAGCGCCATGACGCTCTACAGCCCGCATAACAGCGGCGCGGATGGCAACGGCAATACCCAGGTCAAGTCGGGCGACCGCATGCCCGGCGTGCCGCTGCATAATCTGAAGATCGAAGCCGGCTATGCCCTGACGCCCAAGTGGCAGGTCGAGACCGACGCCAACATCACCTCGGATCGCGTTCTGCGCGGCGACGAGGCCAACGACATGAAGCGCATCGCCGGCTATGCCCTGTTCAATGCCGGCAGCAGCTATCAGATCACCGAAGCCTGGGAGGTCTATCTGCGGGCGACCAATCTGTTCAACCGCCATTACGCCACCGCCGGCACCCTGGGCGATCCCACCGGCGTGTTTCCCGGCTATACCGACAACCGCTTCCTGTCACCCGGCGCGCCCTTCAGCCTGTGGGCGGGGACGCGGGTTCATTTCTGATGGCGGCGGCGGTGCAGACCTGGCCGAAAGGCGGCTTGGCCGGCTCGGCTGCCCTGCATCTGCTGGCCCTGGGAGCCGTACTGCTTTGGCAGGCCGGGCGCAGCAGCCCGCCACCGGCCAGCGACACTCCCCCCGCCATTACCGTCAGTCTGAGCTTTGCCCTGCCCCAACCAGCCCGACCGGAACCGGAGGCCGCGCCGCCGCAACCCGCCCCAGCGGTTCAGGCGGAAGCACCGGCCGCTGTCTCTAAACCCGTGGTGAAACCGCATAAGCCGGCAACCGCTCCTCAGCACCCCATCCTTGCCGCCGTGCAGGACGCCCCCGCCGCGCCGGCTCCGACCGAAGCGGTGCAAGCGCCTGCCCTGGCAGCACCACCCGCAGTCACGGCCCCGGCTCCGGCGATCATGCCCGGCGCGTATCTGTCCAGCATCGAGCGGACGGTCAAGGATCATCTGATCTATCCGCCCCAAGCCCTGCGTCGGCACGAGCAAGGGGTGGTGCGGGTCAGCATGCTGCTGGCCGCCGACGGCTCGGTGATGGAGATGAAAGAGGAAGCGGGCGAGGCCTCGCCGCAACTGGTGGCCGCAGCCCTTCAGGCGGTGCGGGACGCCGCCCCCTTCCCGCCTTTGCCCACGGGGCTGAACGACATGCGCCTGGTGGTGCCGGTGGTCTTCAGCCTGAAAGGGTGAGTTTTACCGCTTCGGCATCTTGCCCAGCACAGCCAGAATCTTCGAGGCCTTGATCACGGCTTGAGTGCGGGAATAGACGTTCAGCTTACGCAAGATCGCCGAGACATGAGCCTTCACCGTGCTTTCCACGGTTCCCAGCTCATAGGCGATCTGCTTGTTCGACTGGCCCGAGACCAGCATCTGCAACACCACCCGCTGCTGCTTGGTCAGCTTCGAGATGCCGTCTTCCAACTGGTTGTCGGTCGAGGTAACGCCATCGACCAAAGCCGGCAGAAACACCTCGCCGGCCATCACCTTGCGCACCGCCTCGACCATTTGGGACTTGTTCAGCGATTTGGGGATATAGCCCGACGCGCCGCAAACCATGGCCTCGCGCACCGTCTCGGGCTCTTCCGAGGCGGACACCACCACGATGGGCGTCGCCGGCACGGCGTTGCGCAGGGCGATCAGGCCTGACAATCCATCCATGCCCGGCATATTGAGATCGAGGAAGATCATCTCGATATCGTCCCTCTCCGTCGCCGCCTCCATGGCCTGGCCCAGGTCGGGAACCTCGATGACCCCGGAACTGGAGGCCACTTCATGCACCACCCAATGCAGGGCTTCGCGGAACATCGGATGATCGTCGGCGATCAGGAATGAGGTGGTCTCGGCGTCGCTCATACAGTCCCCCAGAAAAAGAGCGAAGGGCGGCTCGCGCCGCCCTTGCCCTGTCACATCAAGCCTGCATCGGAGCTTTAGGTCCGCTTGGGCAGCTTGAACACCCACAGGCTGCCGCCCTGGGTCAGATGCTTGATGGTCTTGGCCACCTCGCCGCCCCACAGCGGCACGGCGCCGCCCCAGCCGGACAGCACGGCGACATACTGCTCGCCGTCCTGCTCCCAGGTGATGGGGCAACCCACCACGCCCGAGCCAGTCTGGAACTTCCACAACTCTTCGCCGGTCCTGGCGTCGAAGGCCTTCAGATAGCCCTCGGGCGTGCCGGTAAAGACCAGATTGCCGGCGGTGGTCAGAACGCCGCCCCACAGCGGAGCCTTGTTCTTATATTCCCACACGATCTTGCCGGTGGTCGGATCCATGGCGCGCAGAACGCCGATATGATCGTCGGACAGCGTCTTGATGGTGAAGCCGGCACCCAGATAGGCCGCACCCTTCTTATAGGTGATCGGATCGTTCCAGATATCCATGCCCCAGTCGTTGGACGGGATGTAGAACAGGCCGGTATCCTGGCTATAGGCCATCGGCATCCAGTTCTTGCCGCCCAGGAACGAGGGCACCGAGAACACCGACTTGCCCTTGTCGCCATCCTTGGACTCGGTCGGATTGCCGGGGCGGTTGTCGTCGTTATAGATCGGACGCTGGGTCTTCATATCGAAGCCCTTGGCCCAGGTGATGCCCTGGACGAAGGGATAAGCCCCCAGCATCTTGCCATTGGTGCGGTCGGCGACGAAGAAGAAGCCGTTGCGGTCGGCCTTGGCGCCGGCCTTGATGACCTGGCCATCCTTCTTCAGATCGAACGAGATGAACTCGTTCACGCCGTCGAAGTCCCAGCCGTCATGCGGCGTGGTCTGCATATGCCACTTGATCTCGCCGGTATCGGGATCGAGCGCCAGAGTCGAGGACGAGTACAAATTGTCGCCCGGACGGGTCCAGGAGTTCCACGGAGCCGGCTGGCCGGTGCCGTAATAGATCAGGTTGGTCTCGGGATCGTAGGTGCCGCCGTTCCAAGGAGCAGCTCCGCCGGTCTTCCACATATCGCCCGGCCAGGTGGCGTTCTGCACGCCGGTCACCGTGCTGTCCTTGCCGTTCAGCTGGCCCATATGGCCTTCGACGGTGGGACGCGACCAGATCAGTTCGCCGGTCAAAGCGTCGCGGGCCTGAACCTTGCCGACGATACCGAATTCGCCGCCCGACATGCCGGTGATGACCTTGCCGTGGACGATGATCGGAGCCGACGAGAAGGAGTAGCCGGCCTTGTAATCTTCGATGGTCTTCTTCCACACGACCTTGCCGGTCTTGCGGTCCAGCGCCACCAGCTTGGCGTCCAGGGTGCCGAAATAGACCAGATCGCCATAGACGGCAGCGCCGCGGTTGATGACGTCGCAGCAAGGCATGATGCCATCGGGCAGCTGGGCGTCATACTGCCACAGCTTCTCGCCGGTGCGGGCATCGACGGCGAACAGACGCGAATAAGAGGCGGTGGTGTAGATCACCCCATCGACCACCAGCGGCTGGGCTTCCTGGCCGCGCTGCTTTTCACCGCCGAACGAGAAGGACCAGGCGGGAACCATGTTCTTGACCGACTGGGTATTGATCTCGTTCAGCGGGCTGTAGCGATGGCCCTGCAAATCAATGCCGTAGGTCAGAACATTATGCACGTCCTTGCCGGCGTTGATGATGTCGCTATCGGTGACCGGACCCGCCACATGGGTCTGAGACGCCCCCGGAGCGGCGCTACCGCTCTGGCTATCATTCGCCGGGCTACAGGCCGCAATGGCCAGAACCAGCAGGCCAGCTGACAACCCAGACAGCTTTTTCGCCTTCATGCCTATCCTCCTGTTGTTATCGATCTCTTCGCATTTGCAATACAGGCGTCGGCACGTCTCCCACTATACCGACACATTCAGGCATCTAACCTGAGTCCCTGGAACGACACCAATTGACAATTAGTACAAGCGGTGCGCTCTGGTCTTACATGAACTTGCAACTAGTCTTGTACGAAAGGCCTATACGACGGGCACGAACGCCCCCGGCGGGATATGTCCCGGCGAGACATAGGCGTGATAAAGCGCGTCGAGCTGCGCCCACAGCACATTGCATTTGAAGCGCAGGATATTGATCACGGACTCCTGCTGCTCGCGGGTGCGGGCATGTTCCTTGGCGTAGTTCAGCGCCCAGGTGGCGTCGCGGGGCGCCTGGTCGAGGCGCTTCTTGAAATAGGCCATGACGTCGTCGCCGATATAGTCGTAGTTGGCCAGCATGCCGGCGATGCGTTCCTTATGGATGCTGGGCGCGAACAGCTCGGTCAGGCAGGAACAGATGGCTTCCAACTGCGTGCCTTCGGTGACGCAGCGGACATAGGCCTCGACCGCGAAGGTGGTGGCCGGCAGCACGCCCTTCATCGAGATCACATAGTCGCGGTCCAGCCCCAGCCCGTCGGTCAGCTTCAGCCAGCGCTCGATGCCGCCCAGGTCTTCGCCCAGGCCATCGTGATCGTGGATGCGCTGAATCCAGACGCGGCGGATTTCACGGTCATGGACCCGGCTCATCAAAGCGGCGTCCTTACGCGGGATTGCCGCCTGATAGACGTAACGGTTCAAGGCCCAGGCCTGCATCTGCCCCTTGCTGGCCTTGCCGCCGTGCAGCAGCTTATGGAAGGGATGCAGGTTGTGATAACGCTCGGCCCCCACGGCCCGTAAGGCGGCCTCGAATTCCTCGATGCTCAAAGGCTTGTCTGTCATAGGACGATCTCCATGGTGTCGTAGCCAACTTCCCAGCCGGATGCCTCGACCAGCCGGCGCTCGGCCGAGCTGCGCAACAGCACGGGGTTGGTATTGTTGATATGCACGTAAACCCGCCGCCTGATTCCAAGCCTGCCCAGCGCCGCCAAAGATCCCTCGGCGCCGGCCATGCTCATATGTCCCATGCGGGACGCGGTCTTGTTGCTGAAGCCGGCGACCAGCATTTCGTCGTCGGTGAAGGTGGTGCCGTCGAACAGCACCAGCTCGGCCCCCGAAAGCCGCGCCGCCAGCTCGTCGGGCATCGAGGCGCAGCCGGGGATGTAGAAGAACGAGGCGCCAGTGGCCTCGCAGGTCACTTTCAGGCCCACGGTGTCCTCGGCCACCGAACCGAAATTGGCTTCCTCGGGGCGCTCCAGCCACAGGGCCACCTTGCCGGGCACGGCGAAGGCCTCGACGAACAGCCCCAGCGAGGTGCCGTAACGGTCCAGCAGCGGAAACGGCTTATCCAGCGGCATGGTCCGGCGTTCCACCAGCTTGCGGTCCAGCACATTGAACATGGCGTTCGCCGCCAGCACCTCGATCACCCGGCCGGTGCCATAGACCGCCAGCGGCTGCATCTCGCGCATGGTCAAAAGACCGGCGGTATGGTCCACATCGGCATTGCACAACACCGCTCCGGCAATCGGGCTGGAACGTCCATCGCGGACCGGATGCAGGGCGGAATTCAGCTCGATCTGGCGGCGCAGATCGGGCGAGGCATTCAGTAAAACCCAACGCTCGCCGTCGGCGCTGACCGCCAGCGAGCTTTGCGTCAGGCTAGGAGCGTCGGGATCGCCAGCCCGGGCCTTGCGGCAATAGGGACAGTTGCAGTTCCACTGCGGAAAGCCGCCGCCGCCTCCGGCCCCCAGGACGATGATCTTCATGCCGTCTTCCTTCCCTGTGTTTATATTTTTGCTATTGCTTCAAGAGCCGCCGCCGATGGCCGGCAGGGCCGTCTCCTCCAGTTTGGGGAACATCTGCTCGACCGAGCGGCGAAACTCCTCATCGACGATGGCAAGGCGGCGGAAACGCTCGGGAACCTTGATATGGAAGGCCTCGCTCTCGTCCAGCCCGCCGGCCACCGCCTGCTGCAAAGAGCCGGTCAGCCAGCGCAAATAGTCGCGGGTTTCGGCCACCGCCTCGCCGCCACGGGGGATCGGCCCATGGCCGGGCACCATCAGGCGATAGGGAATGGCGTCGATGCGGTTCAGCGAGTCCAGCCAGCGCGGCACCTCGGCGTTCGGCACCGTCAGGGCGCGGCGGAAGAACACCAGATCGCCGGTGAACAGAACGCCGGTGGTCTGGTCGAACACCACCAGATCCGAAGCGGTATGGCCGGCCATTTCGTAATAGCGGAACTCATGGCCACCGATGGTCTCGGACGTCCGGTCCAGCAGCTCCGGCACCACCGGCTCGGTACCCTGCATGGCGTCGCCGACCAGGCTGTAAAGATTCGAGGCCAGTTCCTGGCCATGCTGTCGGATCATCTCGATGGTGGCGGCGCCGCTGACGATCTTGGCTCCGGCAAAGGCCTGCGAACCGAGGAAATGGTCAGGATGGGAATGGGTGACGATCACCTTGACCACCGGCTGCGATGTGACCGAGGCAATGGCGCGGCGAAAGGCCTCGCCATAGAGCCTTGACGGCCCACTGTCGATCACCACCACACCGGCCTGAGTGACGACAAAGCCGGTATTGACGATGTTGCCGCCATTGTTCCGGTTGAAGAAATGGGTGTCGCCGATCAGGACATAGGTGTCCTTGGCCACCTCTTGCGGATGCAGATCATAGGCAAAGCCCTCGGCCCTCGCCATATTGGCGGCTCCGAACAGCATTATCAGGGCCAGCAGCAGACAGCGCAGCATCATGGTTCCTCCGCCGCCAGAGACTGATGGGCCGGCGGCAGTTTGGCTGAACCGCTATTGCCGTCGGTATCGCTCCAATCGATGCGATAGCCCTTGGCCGAGCTGCCCTCGGGTGTCAGGTCCAGGCTAACCACCGGGTTCTCCGACAAGGGCTCGCCCGGCTGCATCTCGGCCACCTGCTTGCCCTCGGCGGTGAAAACCTTCAGATGATCGATGAAGAAGGCCGGAATTCCGGTGACGAAGCCGGTATTCATCGGATGGATCAGCCGCAGCCGCAGCCGGTCGCCGCCATCGGCGCGGCGCCAAGCCTTGCCCTGGATGGCATTCAGATGGGTCTTCCAGCTTTGCGAGGATTGCGAGGCCGAGGGCGTGCTGCAACCGCCGCCGGGTGCGTCGACCTTGGTGCCGCCCACATGCCAGACGCCATCCGAGGTCAGCGCGGCGGCATGGATGGCCGAGGCCTGCTCGATCTTGATGCGCATGGCCAGACGCGGGCGCGCCGACAGCGGACGGAAGGTGATGGCCCGCGGGGCCGGGTTCAGATCGGCGATAACGATGATTTCCTTGATCTCGCCCAAGCCCTGGACCGAGACCGCCACCGGCACCTGCGCCCCGTCCTCGACCTTGCGCGGAGCCTCGACGCGGACATGATCCAGATCGAAGCGCAAAGGGGCCGTGCCAAAGGTCACCTCGCGAATACCGTCCCAGCTCACCGACTGGAAGGGGTCAGCGGCAGGCGTCTCAGGCTGGGCGGCCCTCACCGGGGAAGAGGTCAGGCCGCCCAGCAACGCGGCGAAAAGCAGGAAACGGGGGTTTCCACCGCGCATATTCGCTACTCCCGCACGACAGGGACGTAGGTCAGGCCATATTTGGCGAACAGCTTCGCCATGGCCCCACTTTTGATCATCTCGTCCACCACCGGCTCGATCTTGTAGGCCAGATCGTGGGAATTCACTTTCACCGCCATCCCCAGCGGCCAAGCCGTGCGGGTCAGGCCGGGGGTGATCATATGCTTGATGTGGATGTTCTCACGCGATTTGCCCAAAGCGCCTTCCACCTCGGACAGGGTGCCCATCACGCCCGCCACCTCATGCCTGCGCATCGCATCGACCGCCGCCTGGATGGTGGGGTAATGCGCCACATTTTCGCGCAAAGAACCGCCATAAGAGCCGACCAGATAAGCATCCGCCAAGGTCGCCAGTTCGACGCCGACCTTATGCTCCGAGAAAGCCGCCACCAGATCGTCGCCCGAGGTCTGCATGCCGTCCAAGGCCTCGGCGATGCTTTCCTGATAATAAGGAGCCAGCAGCACCACATTGTCGTTGCGCTCGCCCAGGGCATGATCATAGGGCACATGCAGCATCAGATCGGCGGTGCCGCCGCCCAGGTAATGACCTTTCCATACGGCGTTGCGCAGATCGTCATCCACCGATTCGCCAGGGGTCAGCACCATATAATCGACGGCCAGCCCCAGCTTCTTGGCGATGGCGGCGGCCAGATCGACATCGAGCCCCTTGACCCTATCGCCCTTGCCGGACGAGAAGGGCGGGAAGTCGGCATAGACCGCCACCCGCAGGCTGCCCGAGGCGACCACCTGATCATAGGGCCGGGCCTGGGCGGCGGAGGAGACCGCCGCCGCCAGAGCCGCCAGACAGAGACAGGTCGAGAGCAGCCGCCCCATGGCCTTTACTCTTCCGTATGCCGGGATTCGATATAGGTGCGGATCGCCCACAGGGCTTCCTGGCTGAGGATGCCCTTAAACTTGGGCATATAGACACGGCCATCGCGGACCGAGCCGTTTTCCATACGGTATTTGAACCATTCATCGCCATCGGGGCCGACCGCCAGCAAGCGCAGATCGGGGGCGATGCCGCCCGACACGGCTTCGATGCCATGGCAGCGAGCGCAGTTCTGGCCAAAGCCGGACGAACCGATCTTGGTCGCCGTCTCGGTCAGATTGTTGCCACGGAAGGGATTGCTGTCTTTCCACTCATCACCCAGCTTGGGCAGGCCCTTGGTGTCGACCGGCTGCGGCGTCACATCGCCATGGGCCCAGGCCGGGGAGAGAACCGTCAGCATTCCGCCAACCGCCAGCAGCGCAGCGGCAAGAAACTTCTTTTGAATCATATCCGAAACCTCTGTCCAGAACGTAACTTCGCCAAGACGCAATGCCTTGCCATCCCAGCGGCGACTGTCCCCGACCTTAAGTCCCGGCCACGCGATAAGTTGAGAGAGACTTTAGTACAAGTAGTTCCCCATTTTTCCCTCAACCCCTCTTTTTGTGGGCTTTGCGATGCCAGTCGTACTTTGGTCTTAGTCAGCCCCGGTTCGTACTTTGGTCTTAGATACCGGCTAGAAATCCCGGTGCTATGGTTTCTCCAACAACTGGGAGGAACCACGGCATGGGCAAGGCGAAAATTGCCGCTCTGCTGGGATTGGCGCTGCTGGCCGCCGGGCCGGTCCGCGCCGCCGACAGCATCACCATCGGATTGATCTCGGCCCCGGCCTTTGCCGACGAAGTCCTGGGCGCCCGTCTGGCCATCGAGGACAACAACACCACCGGGCGCTTCATCGGCCAAAGCTTCCAGCTGGACGAACGCCCGCTGGCCGAAGGCGACGACCCGGCCAAGGCGGCGCAGGACTTGTCGGCCAAGGGACGCAAGATCACTGTCTCGCTGCTGGACGCCGCCGCTCTGACCAAGGCGGCGCAGGCGGATGCCCTGCTGATCAATGCCGCAGCCCCGGATGAGGACCTGCGCAACGGGGCCTGCAAGCCCAATATCCTGCATACCATCCCCGACCGCGCCATGCTGGCCGACGCCCTGACCCAGTATCTGGTGAAGAAGCGCTGGAATACCTGGCTGCTGATCACCGGCCCCGACGATGGCGACAAGGCCTTTGCCGCCGCTCTGGCCCGCTCGGCCAAACGCTTCGGCGCCAAGATCAAGGACAGCCGTCCCTGGACCTTCGACCGCGACAGCAAGCCCGAGAACGAAGTCTCCACTTTCACCCAGGCCGGCGATTACGACGTGGCGCTGGTGGCCGACGAGGCCGGAACTTTCGGCGATCTGTTGCCCTACCGCCTGTGGCTGCCGCGCCCGGTGGCGGGAACCCAAGGGCTGGTGCCCAAAGGCTGGGACGGTTCCGCCGAAGAATGGGGCGCCATCCAGCTCCAGAACCGTTTCCAGAAACTGGCGAAACGCCCCATGACCTCGGTGGACTATGCCGCCTGGCTGGCGGTGCGAGCAGTGGGCGAAGCCGCCCAGCGGGCCAAATCCGCCGACCCGGCACTGATCCGCAAGGCCATGCTCTCGCCTGACTTTTCCGTCGCCGGCTTCAAGGGACGGCAATTGAGCTTCCGCCCCTGGGACGGCCAGCTACGCCAGCCGATCCTGCTGGCCGCCGCCAACGGCCTGATCGCCACCGCCCCGGTGGACGGCTTCATGCACCCGGTCACCGAGATGGACACCCTCGGCACCGACCGCCCGGAAACCAAATGCCCGCAAGGACCGCATCCATGAATCTGAAGACGCTTCTGCCCCTTCTCGGCCTGACCTTGGCCGCTTGTCCGGCCCTGGCTCAGACCGCCTATGTCACCAACGAGAAGGACAACACCATCTCGGTCATCGACGTCAAATCGATGCAGGTGACCGAGACCATCAAGGTCGGCAAGCAGCCGCGCGGCATTCTTTTGTCGCCCGACAATGCCCGGCTTTATATCTGCGCCTCCAGCGACGACACCATCCAGGTCTATGACATCGCCCAGCATAAGGTGATCCACAACCTGCCTTCGGGCGAGGATCCGGAAACCTTTGCCCTGACGCCGGACGGCAAGCAGCTTTACGTCTCTAACGAGAACAGCAGCGCCGTCACCGTCATCGATGTCGAAAGCCGCAAGGTCGCCGCCCAGTTCGAGGTCGGCGTCGAACCGGAAGGTATGGCCGTCAGCCCCGACGGCAAGATCGCGGTGAATACCTCCGAGACCACCTCGATGGTGCATTGGATCGACACCGCTACCCATACGGTGATCGACAACACGCCCGTAGGCCAGCGCCCGCGGGTGGCGGTGTTCAGCCCGGATGGCTCGCGCCTCTGGGTCTCGTCCGAGATCGGCGGCACCGTCACCGTCATCGATGTCGCCAGCCGCAAGGTGCTGAAGACCATCAGCTTCGCCGTCAAGGGCGTGCCGAAGGACAAGGTGCAGCCGGTGGGCATTCGCCTGACCAATGACGGCAAGACCGCCTTCGTCGCATTAGGGCCGGCCAATCATGTGGCGGTGGTCGATCCGCAAAGCTTCGAGGTGAAAGATTACCTGCTGGTCGGCCAGCGGGTCTGGCAGATGACCTTCACCCCGGACCAGAAGCAGTTGCTGACCACCAATGGGGTGAGCGGCGATATCACCGTGATCGATGTCGACAGCTTGAAGCCGATCAAATCCATCAAGGTCGGCCGCTATCCCTGGGGCGTGGCGATCCGTCCATGAGTGACGCGCTGGCAGTCGAGCAAGTCGGCCATAGCTATGGCCGCCGCCGGGCCCTGGAGGGGGTGAGCTTCGCCATCCCCCAAGGGGGCTTCACCGCCCTGTTGGGGCCGAACGGCGCCGGCAAATCCACCTTATTCTCGCTGATCACCCGCCTGTTCGATTGCCGCGAAGGCCGCATCAGCCTGTTCGGCCATGATCTGGGAAAATCCCCTGGCCAGGCTCTGCGGCAGTTGGGGGTGGTGTTCCAGCAGCCCACCCTCGATCTCGATCTGACGGTCGAGCAGAACCTGCGCTATGCCGCCGATCTGCATGGCCTGCCCAGCCGTATCGCCAAGCCCCGCATCGAGCGGGAACTGGCCCGGCTGGAGCTGCTGCCCCGGCGCAAGGACAAGGCCCGCGCCTTGAACGGCGGCCATCGCCGGCGGGTCGAGATCGCCCGCGCCCTGATCCATGATCCCCGGCTGCTGCTGCTGGACGAACCCACCGTCGGGCTGGATGTTCCGGCCCGCAAGGCGCTGATCACTCAGGTTCACAGCCTTTGCCGGCAGGACGGCTTGGCGGTGCTGTGGGCCACCCATCTGGTGGACGAGATCGATATCGATCACGACCGGCTGGTGGTGCTGGATAAGGGCAAGGTCTGGGCCGAGGGCAGTGCGCAGGACGTGCTGGCCGCCGCCGGCTGCGGGCTGGGCGAGCTGTTCTCGAAACTGACCGAGGAAGGAGCGGCCCCATGAGCTGGCTGATCTGCCTGAAAGGCATCATCTGGCGCGAGATGCTGCGCTTCTATCATCAGCGCAGCCGTCTGATCGGCGCGCTGGTGCGGCCCCTGATGTGGCTGCTCGTCTTCGCCACCGGCTTTCGCGCCGCCCTGGGCGTCGCCATCGCCCCGCCTTACGACACCTATATCCCCTATGCCGTCTATGTGCTGCCGGGATTGGTGGGGATGGTGCAGTTGTTCAACGCCATGCAAAGCTCGCTCTCGATGGTCTATGACCGCGAGATGGGCAGCATGCGGGCCTTGCTGCTGTCGCCCCTGCCCCGCTGGTATCTGATCGTCTGCAAGCTGTTGGCCGGAGTGGCGGTGTCGATCGTCCAGGCCTATGCCTTTCTGGGCGTCGCTTATCTGTTCGGCGACGACGCTCCGCCCGCCGGCTATCTGTCGGTGCTGCCGGCCCTGCTGCTGAACGGCGTCATGCTGGGGGCGCTGGGATTGCTGCTGTCCTCGCTGATCCGCCAGTTGGAGAACTTCGCCGGGGTGATGAACTTCGTGGTCTTCCCGCTGTTCTTCCTCTCCACCGCGCTTTATCCGATCTGGAAGATTCAGGAGGGCAGCGAAATCCTGGCGCAAATCTGCCAGTTCAACCCCTTCACCTACGGCGTCGAGATGATCCGCTTTGCTCTTTATGGTCAGATCGATGGGCTGTCAGTGCTGGTGGTGAGTGGAGCCGGGGCGCTGTTCCTGGTGGCGGCGGTGTTGGGCTACAGCCCCAGCAAAGGCCTTACGCGGCTGAAAGCCGGCTGAGCCGCTCCTCCAGCGGCGGATGGAACGGCGAGCGGACCGGCCCGTTGATCCGCTCCAGCCGCCGCAGGGCCGAGGCCATGGCGGCGGCTCCGACGATGGAGGCGGCATAGGCGTCGGCCTCAAGCTCCCAGCGGCGGCGAAGGGCGGCCAGCAAGGGCTGGCTCAGGCGGGCAATGCCCCAGCCGGCCAGGGCCGCCAACGGCATCAGCAAGGGATCGCCGAGCGCCGCCATGCCGCCCAGCAGCGCCGCCCAGAACAGAGTGCCGCCGGCCAGCCACATCTCTTCATGGCGCAGGCGGCAATGACCGGCCTCGTGCGCCAGCACCGCCGCCCGCTGGTCCTCGTCCAGCCCTGCCCGCAAGGCCGGAGACAGCACCAGCATCCGCCGCCAGGGCGGGCCCGAGAAACCGGCATTGGCCTTTCCCTTGGCCTTGGCGTCGTCCAGCAGCAAAGGCACGCAGGCCATGCCGGCGCGCACCAGCACCGGGTCCATGGCGACATCCAGCAATCTCTGCCCGCTTCGCCCCGCCCAGCGCCGCCAGCAATCGCCGGCTCCCCACAGCAAAGCCGCCGCCAGCCAATGGCCGGGCATCAGGGCCAGAAACACGGCCAGCCGACATATCCAGAGTGCTTGCGTCACAGCGGTTCAGCTCCTTGACCGAGACCCCGATTTTCACGCCTGCCAAGACCGCCGCGCAATTGGCCTTTAGACGCAAAAAAGGGGGACGGCCCAAGCCGTCCCCTGAAAGGCAGGGAATATGATCGGAAGGAAACATTCCAGATCAGAAAGGGCGAGCCCGCCGGAGCGGGACCCGCATATCAGAACGGAACCACCGCTCTGATATTGACGAAATCACCGCCCACATCGTTATGGGTCATGATCTCATGATTGTAGGTCGCCTGCAGATTGATGCCTTCGAAGGCATAACCGACGATCGGACCGGCGCCGAAATTCTGCACCATGGTCCCCGACTGCTTGACGCCGTTCTTGGTGTCTTCCTGCAGCTGGTTCTCGGTATAGGCGCCGATACCCACCGTCCATTTGCCGAAGGTCTTGGTAGCGGTGTAATCGATGGCGACCTCGTCGCCCGACTGGTAATTGGTCGAGCTGTCCTTGCCGTTATAGTCGTAATGGACGTCGGCGGACAGGTTCCAGCCGTCATGCAGCCAGCTCAATCCCACGGTCGGTTCGATAGTCCAATAGCCGTTGCCCGACCCCAGGCCGCCATTGCTGGGCGGATGAGCCGGCGACGAACTGGCATCATTGACGTAATAGGCGAGGCTGGTCGCCAGATGGAAGTCGTTGGGCAGCGACCAGGACAGCGCGCCGGGAATCAGCACGGTGTTGAAGGTGCCCCAATGGGCATTGCCCGACTTGATGGTGCTGGCGCTGGCCGAGACATTGTCGAACGGCTGAGCGATGCCCAGGGCGTAATCGGCCCCCAGAACCTTGACGCCGGGGCTCCAGAGCAGGATCGGCACATCCACATAGGCATCGACCTTCAGGCCGGTCTTCTTGCCCTTGTCGTTGGTGCTTTCATAGGACAGGAAATAACTGTCGTTGATGAAATAGAACCCCTGCGGCGGCAGAGCCCCAGCCGCCAGACCTTCGTTGACGCCGCGCAGATGCGGGTCCCACAGCTCGGTCGCCGAGGCAGCACCTGCCACGATCACGCTGCCGGCCATCGCGGCCATGAGCATATATTTGTTCATCGATTGACCTCCTCCCTGTCGGGCCCGTTATTCGGGCCTCGGCGCGATAGATGGATAAAGCGATGCCCCGTCCCGCCCCCATTTCGGACAGTTCAACCCCGAGCATCGCGATACGGCACCATCAGTCAAAAACCCATCGGAAGGGAACAGGTACTTTAGTCCACGCAAGTTATCCTTGAATGCGCTGCACAATGTTTCCGACATTGTACTTTGGAACAATAGACCTTCTTTAGACCTATCCTGGCGCAGGCGGAAACAGCCAGGCATGCGACTTTTTGCCAATTGCGGATGATGCCGGGTCTGGCGCTCAATATGACCTGGGAGGGAGCCTCATCCCCATCCCACCCTCAACGGCAATGCAGGGAGAAAGTTCATGAAGTGGGTCAAGCCCGATTATTGCGACGTCCGTCTCGGCTTCGAAGTCACCGCTTACGTCTTCGTACGCTGAACGGCGATGGGGGAAACCGGTCAGCGGCTTCCCCCACTCGCTTAGCGTTGACACGGGAATTTCTGATGACCGCCGAACAAGCCTTATCCACCAGCGATATCGTCCAACTGTCGCCGATGTTCCTGATGCGCTGGGAAGAGCCGCAGCAAAGCCATGTGCTGCTTTATCCCGAAGGGCTGGTCAAACTGAACGAGACCGCCGCCGCCATTCTGGGGGAATGCAAGGAACCCAGCAGCATCGCCGACATCATCAGCCGGTTGTGCAACCTTTACCGCGTGAATGACATCGACGCCGACGTGATGGATTTCATCGCCACCAGCCTGGACAAAGGCTGGCTGCGCCTGGGAACGTAATCGCTCGCTCAACAAGCGCGCCATTCCAATGACTCGGCCATCCCTTTACAAAATGGTGAAGATATTTACAAACCTTAGCATAAGGTTACTATCCGATTGCCGCCGCCATCGATACCTCATTGCCCCCCAAATCCCCTTTTTTTTCTGGAAGAATGCACACACCAAAAACGAGCGTCGGGCCAGAAACACAAAACCGCCGCCAGAGATTTTTCGAGGGGAAATCCTTCAGCAAAACGAGGCAGGCGTTATGAATCCCAAGGAAAAGCGTGAACATTGGATGCAGATTTATCAGGGCATCCGCAACGGCCGCCAGGGCGGTTCCATTGATCAGGCGCATCTGGCCCGTCTGGCTGAAAGCCTGATGCCGCATTGCCCGTCGTTCGACTATACGTTGAAGCTGATCTCCCAGAAGATGCGTGGCCAGTCGGACATCGGCGACCAGTTCGCCTGACAGACTTCCCCGGCGGTAGGCAAACTGGTCGCCGCCGGGAGATAAAGCGCCGCTGGAACAGCTCCTGGCTTTCCCCTATCCTGACCCGTCTAAGGTTCCCGAACCTTCCCCTCTGACGACGCCGGGTCATGAACCAGACCGAGCAAATCTACCAACAAGGCCTTGCCTTCCATCATGCCGGCCGCTTCGCCGAGGCCGAGCAATGCTATCAGCGCGTTCTGGCGCTCAATCCCCGACATGCCGATACGCTGCATCTGTTCGGCGTGCTGGCCGCCCAGGTGGGCCGGCCCGAGATCGCGGTCCAACTCATCTCGCAAGCCATCGAAATCGCCCCCAAGCAAGACAGCTATTACGGCAATCTGGCGCTGGCCTATCAGAATCTGGAACAGTTCGAGCAGGCCCAGGCCGCCTATGCCAAGGCGCTGAAGCTCAATCCCCGCCAGCCGGAAGCCTTGAACAATCTCGGCATCCTGCAACGCCAGACCGGCCAGCTGACCGAGTCCGAGCAGACTTACCGCAAGCTGCTGCGGCTGGTCCCGAATCACCCCGAGGGGCTGAACAACTTCGGCCTGACCCTGGCGGATTTAGACAAGAACGCTGAGGCCAAGACTTGCTATCAGCGGGCCATCGCTCTGCGCCCCAATTATCCCGAGGCCCATTACAATCTGGCCAATCTTCTCAGAGAGCAGGGCGAGAAGGAAAAGGCCGCCGATCAATACCGCCAGGCCCTGATCCACCGCCCGGCCTATCCCCAGGCGCAGAACAATCTTGGCCTGACTCTGCTGGAATTGCAGCGTTTCCAAGAGGCCGCCCAGCATCTGACCCGCGCCTTGGAGCTGCGCCCCGACAGTCCCGCCACCCGCAGCAATCTTGGGCTGGCCCTGAAGGAGCTGGGACGGCTGGACGAGGCCGAGGCCATGCACCGTCAGGCCCTGGCCGAAGACCCCAACAGCTTCGAGGCCTGGAACAATCTCGGCAATGTGCTGAAAGAACAGAAACGGCTGGACGAGGCCGAACAAGCCCTGCTCCGATCGATCGCCCTGAACGACGGCTATGCGGAAGCGCTCTGCAACCTGGGCACCATCAAGCACGAGAAACAGCAGACCGAAGAAGCCCTGGCGCTCTATGCCAAGGCCTTGGCGCTGAATCCCAACTATGCCAGCGGCTATTTCAATCGGGCGATCATCGCCCATCAGGCGGAACGGCTGGAAGAGGCGATTGACGGCTACCGCAAGGCCATTGCTCTGGACCCCAAACTGGCCGATGCCCGCACCAATCTGTCCATGGCCTTGCTGTCGCTAGGACAGTGGCAAGAGGGCTGGGACGAATATGAATGGCGCTGGCGGACCTCCGACGGCATCAAGCAGAGCCAGAAATTCCCCAGCCCGGCCTGGGCGGGCGAAGAGATTTCCGGCAAGAGCCTGCTGCTGTACAGCGAACAAGGCTTCGGCGACAGCCTGCAGTTCTGCCGTTATGCCAGCCTGGCCGCCCAGCGCGGCGCCAAGGTCACCCTGGCGATCGAGCCGGCGCTGGAACGGTTGATGAAAAGCCTGGCCGGGATCGAGGCGGTGGTCGTCAAGACCAAAGGCGAGCTGCCGCCGGCCTGCGATCATCACAGCCCGCTGCTGTCCTTGCCCCGCCTTATTGGCCCCGATCCCCATGAATTGACGGTCAAGCCGCCTTATCTGTCGCCCGACCCTGCCGATGTGGCTCTGTGGGGGCAACGGCTGGCCGAAGCGGCTCCGGATGACGGCAAGCTGAAAGTCGGGTTGGTCTGGGCCGGCCATTCCCGCCCCGACCTGCCGAACGCCGCCGCCGTCGACCGCCGCCGCTCGATGAAGCCGGACCTGATGGAGCCGTTGCTGGCGGTTCAGGGCTGCCGCTTCATCAGCTTGCAGAAGGATGGGGTGAAGGCCCCCGACAGCTTCGGCCTGATCGATCTGATGGAGCATAGCCGCGACTTCGCCGACACCGCCGCCCTGGTCAGCCATCTGGATCTGGTGATCTCGGTCGATACCGCCATGGCGCATCTGGTGGGCGCCATCGGCAAGCCCCTGTGGCTGCTGGATCGCTTCGACGCCTGCTGGCGCTGGCAGCGTGGGCGCGAGGACAGCGCCTGGTATCCCGGCATGCGGCTGTTCCGCCAGACCAGCCCCGGCGATTGGCCGGGTGTGATCGCGCGCACCGCCGAAGCCTTGAAAGCTTTGGTAGGAAACTAGGTCCCGGCTCAGGCCTTTCCCGCAAGACACTGGCGCATGCACATGGCTTGTTGGTAAGGTTCTGCCATCGCCGGGGCCCGTTCCCTGGTATTCATGGACCTTGCGATGCTTCCGCCCGACAGTAACGACATTCTCGACAAACTGCGCCACGCCGTCGCCGTGTCGGGATCGGGACTGCCCATCCACAAGGGCGACGAGAAGCCCGAGCCGGAACCGCCGCCTCCACCGCCCATGCCCTATGACGATGACGGCGTCTTCGACATGGACGCCCTGCAAAGCAATCTAAACGGCGCCATCCGCCAGCAGGAAATGGATGCGGAAGCCAAGGAAGCCGAGGAACGAGCCGCAGCGGAAGAGGTCATCGCCCGCGCCGTCGCCGCCAAACAGGCCAAGTCGCCAGCGTCCGACATTCTGCATCATCCCGTGCTGAACCCGGTGCTGCCCCGCGATCTGTCGGAATACCGCCATTTCGATATGGAAGAGGACAACCGCCCCGCCCTCAGCTCGAAACTGCTGGTGGCTGGATTGGTGGGCCTGACGCTGCTGATCGCCGGCGGCGCGATGATCGCCGACAAGAAGGGCTGGATGAACATCCGCGCCGTGCATATCAAGTCCGGCCAGGGGCAAAGCGCCAATGCCCAAGCCGGCGCGGGACGCGGCATGATCAAGGTGATGACCCCGCCGCCGCCCGGCGGCCCCACCCAGGACGATATCGAAAGCGCCGCCGACCAGGCCATCACCACCCATTATGCATCCTTGGGCATCGGCTCAGAGATGCGGGCCAGTCTGAATTCCCTGCGCATCATCGCCCGCCAGCCCACCGAATCGGCGGCCACCTGGCAGGTGCTGATGACCATGACGGTGCATACCCTGCCCGAAGGTGCTCCCCATTACGCCGCCGAGATCAAGCAGGGATATCCCGAGAAAGGCGTCTCGACGGTGCTTGATCTGCCGAAGAACGCCGGATCGGCAGGCGCGCCACCCTCTGTTCCCTTCATCAGCGCGCCGCTGCCGGCCCAGCAGCCGGATAACGGCACTGTCGTCAATGCTCCGCCGCGCAAGGACAAGACCACGCCGCCAGCGCTGGAGCCCCAGCCTCGCTGGGTAGATGTCAACTGGTCGGGCGAGCGCTGGTTCATCGGCGATTACGAATTCGACTGATCCGTCATCTTTGTGGCGGAACTGCCGCAACCCCGTCATTCCTGCGCCCTGAAAAAGCGGTTTCATGATGATCCAGGACCGGAGGCGAACCTCCGGCCGGGAGAACCGAGATGAAACCGCTGATCCTCAAACTCGCCGCCGCCGCCCTTGTCGCCGCCACTTTGTCGGGTTGCGCAGTGTACGAAACGCCCGCTTATTACCAGCCGGCTCCCGCCGTCTATTACGCCGCCCCGCCGCCGGTGATGTTTTATGACAGCCGCCCCGGCTGGTACGGCGGCTATCATGGGCATCATTGGCGGTGAGGAAAAAACAAAGGGACCAAAGCTACGGAACAGTTCGCATGATGACAGTTCTGTGAGTATGCTTCTTGCCCCGCCGGCCAAAAGGCTATCAATTCGGAGCCAGGGTTGAGTTTCCAGATCGCCAGAGTTTGGGCGGCGCTGTCCGTCACTTTGTTCTTCAGCACCCTGCTGCACGAGGATGCCGCCATCCTGGCCGGCGGCTATCTGGTGGTGGGAAATCATCTGCCGATTCTGCTGGCCGGTTTCAGCCTCTATGCCGGCGTGGTGTTCGGCGATCTGGGCATCTATGGCCTGGGCCGGCTGGCCCATCGGTCCGAGCGCGTCCGTGGCTTCATGCCCAAAAGCCTGACCAGCGGAACCTCGTCCGACTGGCTGTTCCGCCGGACTTATTGGGTGGTGGCCGGTTGCCGCCTGACCCCTGCCATGCTGTTTCCCACCTTCGTCGCCATCGGCTATGCCAAGGTGCCGTTCCGCCGCTTCGCTGCCGCCGTGCTGCTGTCGGCCACCCTTTATGTCCCGACCCTGTTCTTCGCCGTAGTGACCTTCGGCGATGTGCTGGTCGAGCGGCTGAAGCTGTGGGGCTGGCCGGTGATGATCCTGGCGGTTCTGTCGGTCTGGTATCTACGCCGTCAGGCCGCCAAGCGCGAGGCCGCTCCCGACTGGGCCCTGGCCCATGGCGATGAGATCGCCATCCATCGCGGCATGCCGCCCCTGAAGGCCAGCGATGTACGGGTGCCGCTGTCCGAGCGCATTCCCGCGCCGCTGTTCTATGTGCCGCTGGTGCTGCAATGGTTCTGGCTGGGAGCGAAATATCGCAGCCTGACCCTGCCGACCGTCGCCAATCCCAGCATCGAGGCCGGAGGATTGCTGGGCGAGTCCAAGATCGCCTGCCTGGATCTGATCGGCCCCAGCGCCGCCCAGTGGGTCGCCCGCAGCGCCGCCATCGACACCAGCGCTGATATCGAGGACACCGCCCGCCGTCTGGAAGCCGCCGTCGAGAAGGCCGGCATCGCCTATCCCTTGATGGTCAAGCCCGACATCGGCTGGCGCGGCATTGGCGTGCGCCGCCTGGACGGCCCCGACCATATCCGCCCCTATCTGGCCGCCTATCCCCTGGGCAGTCGGCTGATGGTTCAGGAGTTTGTCCCCTTCGACGGCGAGGCTGGGGTGTTCTATGCCCGCATGCCAGGGGAAGAGACGGGGCGCATCTTCTCGCTGACCTTCCGCTATTACCCCTTCCTGGTGGGCGACGGGGTTTCGACCTTGCGCCAACTGATCCTGTCGAACGAGCGCAGCCGCTGGAAGGTCGACATCCATCTGGCCGCCCATGCCCGGCATCTGGACGAGGTGCTGCCCAAGGGCCAGGGCCTGCGTCTGGCCACCGTCGGCAGCAACCGGGTCGGCGGGCTTTATATCGACGGCTGCTCTTACGTCACCCCGGCGATGACCGAACGCTTTGACCAGATCGCCAAATCCATGCCGGAATTCTGGTTCGGCCGCTTCGATGTGCGCTACAAGGACATCGAGTCCTTCCAGCGGGGCGAGGATTTCCTGATCGTCGAGTCCAATGGCGCCGGTTCGGAAGCCATCCATATGTGGGACCCGAACTTCCCGCTGATGGAGGCCTTCCGCACCCTGTTCGACCAGCAGGCCTTGATGTTCGCTATCGGTGACGCCAATCGCCGGCGCGGCTTCGCGCCGCTGACGCCGATGCAGCTGATCTCGTTCCAGCGCCGCCAGCAGCGGTTGCTGAAAATCTATCCCGACTCCAACTGACGCCGGAAGAACCCCGACCATGATCGCCGTGATGCTGGGATTGATCGCCGCCGTCTGTTGGGGCGGCGCCGATGTCCTGGCCCGCCACACCGGCCGAGCCCTGGGAGCGCAAGGCACCTTGCTGGCCATGACCGCCGCCGGCATGGTCGGGTTGGGGCTGTGGATCGTCCTGTTCGAGCATCGCCTGCCCGGCTGGCCCAGCCTTTGGACCATCGGCACCGCGCTGTTGGCCAACACCGCCATGCTGATGTTCTATGAGGCCATGCGGCGTGGCCCGGTCTCGCTGGTCTCTCCCTTGGTCGGGGCCTATCCCGCCTGGCTGGTGCTGATCAATCTGCTGCAAGGACTCTGGCCCGGCTGGCTGGTGCTGGCCGCCATGATCCTGACCATGATCGGCATGACCCTGGTTGCCCATCACGCCCCCCATGAGGATGAAGCCGAGGCTACGGCTATCCCTCCGCGCCGTGGTCTGGTCACCGCACTGGCGGTGGTCTCCAGCCTTGTCTTCGCCCTGACCCTGCTGGTCGGCCAGCAGGCAGCGATCCGGGATGGCGAGACCACCATGCTCTGGTGGGGACGGGTGGTCGGCATCCTCACCATGGCCCTGGTGGTCATCTCGACGCCGCGCCCCAAAAATCCCAGCCCCGGCAAGGTCGCCATCGCCTGTTCCCAAGGCCTGCTGGACACCATCGGCCTTTGCGCCCTTTACGCCGCCGGACGGGGACTGGACGGAGCCTTGGCCACCGTCGCCAGCTCGGCCTTCGGGGTGGTGACCATCGTCCTGGCCCGCCTGCTTTATGGCGAGCGCATCACCACCGGCCAGGCTGTCGGCATCGCCGCCGTCACCGGCGGCGTAGTGGCCCTGGCAGGTTTGGGATGAGCCCCCATATCTCCCCCATGAATGATTGGAAGAACAGCGCCCTGCTGCTGGTGGGCCATGGCTCCAGCAAGACCCCGAACGCCCGCACCGCCGCCAGCCGCCTGGCCGAGCGGATCGCCGAGCTGGACCTGTTCGCCGAGGTCAAGGCCTGCTTCTGGAAGGAGGAGCCCTTCGTCTCGCTGGACCTTGTGACCAGCCCCGAAGTGTTCGTGGTGCCCTATTTCAGCGGGGTCGGCATCTTCACCACCAAGCTGATCCCCCAACGCTTAGGGCTAACCGGCCCGATCACCGAGATCGACGGGCGTACCATCTATTACTCCGCCCCGGTGGGCACCCACCCCGAGATTCCCTGCCTGCTCTGCCGCCGCGCCCATGAGCTGTGCCGCCAGCAAGGCCTCAAGGCCACCGAGACCACCCTGCTGATGATTGCCCATGGCTCGTCCAAGCCGGGCGGATCGTCGGGCACGCCGGAAAAGGTGGCAGACCGCCTGCGCCTCGATGCCGGTTTCGCCGAAGTGCAGGTGGCCTATATCGAGCAGGAACCCTTCGTCCATGACTGGCCAAAGCTGGTCAAGACCCGCCATGTGCTGGCAGCGCCGCTGCTGGTGTCGGAAGGCATGCATGCCAGCCAGGATTTGCCGCCGCTGTTTGGGCTCACTACCCCTGAAGGCGGACCGTCCGAGATCGACGGCCATCTGGCTTGGCTGATGGGCGGCATCGGTCGCGACCCCGAGGTTGCCAAGATCATCCTCGATCTGATCACCGCCACCCGGTATGGGGAATCCGCCGCTCTTCCTTGCCAGCATAATTTTGTGGATGCAGGATAGCCGAATGAAGTTCGCCATCCTCGTCACCGCCGCCCCCCAGGGCCGCCAATCCCCCGACACCGCCCTGGCCTTCGCCAAGGCCGTGCTGTCGCGGGGGCATGAGATCGCGCGGGTGTTCTTCTATGGCGAGGGTGTATTGAACGCCAACCGCCTGTCGGCCCCGCCCGCCGACGAGCGTCATCCTGGCCGCGACTGGTCGAAGCTGGCGAGCGAGCATGGGGTCGAGCTGGTGGTCTGCGCCAATGCCGCCGTCAAGCGCGGCATCCGCGAAGCCAATCTGGCGCCCGGTTTCCGCATCTCGGGGCTTGGGCAGTTGGCCGAGGCCATGGTCGCCGCCGACCGCATGGTGACCTTCTGACCATGCGGCATAAACAAATCACCTTCGTCAGCCGCAAGGCCCCCTATGGCAGCGCCGCCGCCGCCGAGATGGTCGAAGCCGTGCTGATCGCCGCCGCCTTCGATCAACAGGTGCATCTGGCCTTTCTCGACGACGGGGTGTTCCAACTGGCCCGCGCCCAGACGCCCGAGGCCATCGGCCATAAGCCCTTCGCCCAGAACTTCGCCGAACTGGGCGAATACGATATCGACCATGTCTGGGTCGAACGGGAGTCCCTGGCCGAGCGCGGCCTGACCGAGCATGATCTGATGATCGCCGTCTCGCTGGTGGACCGCACCCGCATGGCCGAAATCCTGGCCGAGTCCGACATGCTGATGAGTCTTTAAAGCCATGCTGCATATCGTCAGCAAATCGCCCTATGCCGATACCGCGCTGGAAAGCTGTCTGGCCCATTGGCGCGAGGGCGACGCCCTGATCCTGATCGAGGACGCCGTGGTCGCCGCCCTGGCCGAGGGCCGCTTCGCCCAGGCCCTGGCCGGCAAGAGCCCGCATGTTCTGGCCCCCGATCTGGAGGCTCGCGGCCTATCGGTCAAGGCTTTGCTGGCCGGCGTGGTGAAAACCGACTACGAAGGCTTCGTCGATCTGTGCGCGGCGCAGTCGGCGTCTTTAAGCTGGCTTTGATTTTTCCGCGCCCATGCAATAAACCGGGTCGCCAGACCGTCTTGGACATGAGAGCCCGAGGGTAAACCGCCATGACCACCGAACATCCCTTCGCCCAATATGTCCGCATTCTGGGCAAAGGCCCGAATCTCAGCCGCCCCCTGACCCAGGACGAGGCCCGCGCCGCCGTCGCCATGATCCTGAAGGGCGAGGTCGAGCCGGTGCAGTTGGGCGCATTCCTCTGTCTCTTACGCGTCAAGACCGAGACGCCCGAGGAAGTGGCCGGCTTCAGTCTGGCGGTGCGCGATCATCTGGCGCTGCCGGCCGATTTCCCCAAGCCCGATCTGGACTGGCCGTCCTATGCCGGCAAAAGCCGCCAGCTGCCATTGTTCATCCTGGCCGCCCTGCTGCTGGCCCGTCACGGCGTCAAGGTGCTGATGCACGGCACCGAAGGCCATACCGCCGGACGGCTTTATACCCGCGAGACCCTGGCCGCCCTTGGCATTCCCGCCGCCGCCAGCATCGCCGAAGCCAAGCAGAGCCTGACCGCCAACAACTTCGCCTATGTGCCGCTGGAGGTGATTCATCCCCGCCTGCTGGAAATCTTCGGGCTGAAGCAGTTGCTGGGCCTGCGTTCGCCGCTGCATACGGTGGCCCGCAATCTGAACCCCTTCGACGCCAAGGCGGCGCTGATGAGCGTGTTCCATCCCAACTATCGCGGTGTGCATCGCGATGCCTCGAAGCTGATGGGCTTGCAGACCATCGCCTGCTTCAAGGGTGATGGCGGCGAGATCGAGCGCCGGCCCGAGAAGCCCTGTGTGGTCGAAGGACTGAAGGACGGCGAAGCCTATGACGAGGAATGGCCGCCGCTGCTGGAGGAAGGCCCCGCCGCCCATGCCGAACTGGAGCCCGAACGCCTTGCCGCCCTGTGGCGGGGCGAGGCCGCCGATGCCTATGCCGAGACGGTGGTGATCTCCACCGCCGCCATCGCCCTGCGCACCCTGGGCCGCGCCGCCTCGCCGGACCAGACCTTGGCCCTGGCGAAAGATTGGTGGGAGCAGCGGCCAAAGGCAAACATTGCCGGATCGTAGCTTTACAAGCCCAGCGCCATCCTTTAGACCCGTTCCAAACTTTCAGCCAGACAGGCCATGATCCAGATCGAAAACCTCTCCCACGTCTATCCTGCCAGCCGGAAGACGCCTGCCCGCAAGGCCATTGATGGCCTGACCCTGACCGTCGAAGAGGGGCAGTTCTGCATCCTTTCCGGCCCGAATGGCAGCGGCAAGTCGACCCTGTTCCGCATCCTCTGCGGCATGGCTTATCCCTCCTCCGGCACCATCCGCATCGGCGGTTATGATCTTTTGAAGGAACCGGCCAAGGCCCGCGCCCAGATGGGCGTGGTGTTCCAGAGCCCGGCAGTGGACAAGCATCTGTCGGTGGCCGAGAATCTGAAGCTGCATGCCGATCTGCATGGGCTGTCGGGCCGCGATCTCTACGAGCGCACCGACGAGGCCCTGGGCTGGACCGACCTCAAGGATCGCCAGAACGACAAGGTGATGACCCTGTCGGGCGGTCTGGCCCGTCAGGTCGAGCTGGCCAAATGTCTGCTGACCCGTCCGCGCCTGCTGCTGCTGGACGAGCCGACCACCGGCCTCGACCCCGCCAGCCGCCGCAATTTCGTCGATGCCCTGCATAAGATTCAGCGCGGCCGTCAGATGACCGTGCTGATGACCAGCCACATCTTCTCGGAAGCCGAGGATGCCGACCGGGTCGCCATCATGAAGGGCGGCGTTCTGCTGGCCAATGACAGCCCGCAGGCTCTGCGCGGTCAGTTGGGCCGCGAGATGGTGGTGGTGCAAAGCCGCAATGCCGAGGCGTTGGAAACCCGCATCCGCATGGGCCTGAATATCTCTACCCGCCGCCATGGCGACGAGATCCGCCTGGAAGAAACCGGCAATGGCGACAGCCTGCCGCTGCTGGAAAAGCTGCTGGCCGCCTATCGCCCGGAAATTGACAGCATCGCCATCAAGCAGCCGGCGCTGGAAGATGTGTTCATCCATCTGACCGGCAAGACCGCTGCTGAAATCGAACAGACCGGAGACGCCCAGTGATCGGCCCCGCTTTCGCCCTCGCCCGCCGCGAGTTCGTCCGCTTCATGCGCCAGCCCCAGCGGGTGGTCGGCACCGTCGCTCAGCCCGTACTGTTCTGGCTGTTCCTCGGCTCGGGCTTCAATGCCTCGTTCCATTCCTCCGGCATGGGCGGCGGCAGCTATCTGGAATATTTTTATCCCGGCGTGATGCTGATGATGATGCTGTTCGCCAGCATCTTCTCGTCGATCACCATCATCGAGGATCGCGATGCCGGCTTCCTGCAAAGCGTTCTGGTGGCCCCGGTTTCGCGCATGGCCATCGTGCTGGGCAAGGTGATGGGCGGCGTCGCCATCGCCATGGTGCAGACCCTGATCTTCACCATCGCCGCTCCGTTCCTGGGGTTGCATATTGGTCTGGGATCGCTGGCGCTGCTGATCGTCACCTATATCCTGTCCTCGACCGGCTTTGCCGCCATGGGCTTCTTCTTCGCCTGGAGCATGCGCTCCTCGGCCGGCTTCCATGCCATCATGATGGTGTTCCTGATGCCGCTTTGGATGCTGTCGGGCGCTTTGTTCCCCATCGAGAACGCTCCCGGCTGGCTGCATGCGGTGATGAGCGTCAACCCGGTGGCCCATGCCCTGGTGCTGATGCGTGGCCCCTTCTATATGGACCCCGCCCAGTTGCTGGCGGATTCCCGCTGGCTGACCGCCCTGGCGGTGACGCTGGTCTGGTGTGTGGGCTTCCTGCTGGCCTCGATGGCGCGTGTGGAAAAGCGCGAGCGAGGCGCGTCTCTATAACCTGAATACTCCCAGGGAAATATATCTTTCCGCCAGGGATGCTTATGCGTTAGCCTGCCCATCTTCAATCAAGAAGATGGGTGGGAAGAACAATGCAACCCTGGAGATACACCCTCAAGCTGCATATCGGCCTGATATTCTTGCTGGTGGTGCTGGCCTCCTGCGTCGCCATCGCCGGCATCGGCCTGACCCGCAGCTCGCAGATCCTGACCAACGCCACCGACGATCTGTTCCAGCGTATCTCCAAGGAAACCATCGCCGACGTTCAGAACGCCTTCCAGCCCGGCGAAAACGCCGTCGCCCTGATGGCCCATCATCCGGTGACCGACGCCAAGACCTTGGACGAACGGCTGGAGCATCTGGACACCTTCAAGCAGGCGCTGGGCCTGTCGCCCAATCTGGCCAGCCTGTTCGTCGGCTACGACAATGGCGACTTCTTCATGTTCCGCCGCCTGCCCGACAGCCCCGAGGCCCGGACCGCCCTGCGTGCTCCCGACGGGGCCAAATATTCGGTGCAGAGCATCGAACATCCGGCCCAAGGCCCGGCCATCGGAACCTTCCTCTATTTCGCCGCCGATCTCAGCGAGATCAAGCGCGACGATCGCCCCGACTATGTCAGCTTCGATCCGCGCAAGCGTCCCTGGTACGAAATGGCCAATGTCAGCCTGTTCCAGATCAAGACGCCGCCATATGTCTTCTTCTCCTTCGCCGATATCGGCACCACCCTGGCCTGGAGCTCCAGCAATGGCCGTGCGGTGATCGGCGCCGACATCACCTTGCAGGCGCTGTCCGAGGAACTGGCCAAGCAGAAGATCACTCCTGGCAGCCAGCTCGCCTTGTTCGACGATCAGGGCAAGGCGATAGCCTTCAACGATTTCTCGAAACTGCTGAAGCCCGAAGCCGATGGCAAGCTGGCCCAATCTTCGCTCGATCAGTTGGATCAGCCGGTGATGAACGCCATCGCCGCCCGCTATGCCCAGCAGGAGCAGCGCACCACGCTGCTCAGCGGCGGCGCCTTCGATCTGGATGCCGGCGGCGAAAGCTGGCGCGCCCTGGTGACCGATCTGCCGATCAAGGGTGGCACCAGCTATCATCTGGCCATCGCGGTACCCCAGGATGAAATGCTGGCCGACGCCCGCAAGGTGCGCCGCGAATTCATCCTGACCACCCTGGCGGTGATCCTGGCGGTGATCCCGCTGACGTTACTGGTGGTGTCGCGCATCTCGAAGCCGATCCGAACCCTGTGGCACGAGGCCGAGGCCATCCGCCGCTTCAACTTCGCCGACCGCGAGGTAACCCATTCGATGGTCGCCGAAGTCGCCGATCTGGCCCAAGCCATGGACGGCATGAAGGGCACCATCCGCCGCTTCCTGGATATCAGTCTGAGAGTGGCGTCGGAACCCAATTTCCAGAAGCTGCTGCCCGAACTGCTGGATGAAACCCTACAAGCTGCCCGCGCCCGCGCCGGCGTGCTTTACCTGCCCGACGAAGAGCAGACCCGGCTGGAGCCGGTGGCCTGCCGCATGGCCGGCATGATCGACGGGCCGCAGGGCTTGCCGTCTCTGGCGCTGGACCATCCCGCCATCGCCGCCATTCTGGCCGAGGGGCGTTCGCAAGGCGGGCCGATTCCCGCAGCCTTGGCCGGCGCAGACGCGCTGGGACGATTGCTGGCCAACACCCCGAACGCTACCGCCAAGATCGCCGTGCCTCTGCTGGTGCGCGAACGCGGCCTGGTGGGAGTGATGGTGCTGCTCTGCGAGCAGACGCCCGACTCGTCGCTGGTGGCCTTCGTCCAGGCGCTGTCGGGTTCCATGGCGGTGACGCTGGAGGCCCGCGACCTGATCCAGGCGCAGAAGCGGCTGTTCAATTCCTTCGTCAAGCTTCTGGCCGGCGCCATCGACGCCAAGTCCGCCTATACCGGCGGCCATTGCGCCCGCGTGCCCGAACTGACCCGCCTGCTGGCCGAGGCCGCCGCCCAGTCGCAAGCCGCCAAATTCAAGGATTTCCAGATGTCCGACGACGACTGGGAAGCCTTGCATATCGCCGGCTGGCTGCATGATTGCGGCAAGATCACTACGCCCGAATTCGTGGTCGACAAGGCAACCAAGCTGGAAACCATCTATGACCGCATCCATGAGGTGCGCACCCGCTTCGAGGTGCTGTGGCGCGATGCCGAAGTCGCCTATTGGCAGGGCCGCGCCGAAGGGGGCGACCCGGCTCAGCTGGAAGAAGCCCTGAAGGCCGAGCAAGCCCGCCTGACCGAGGATTACGGTTTCGTCGCCACCTGCAACGAGGGTGGCGAGTTCATGGCCGACGACAAGATCGCCCGGCTGAAAGACATCGCCAGCCGTCGCTGGCTGCGCCATTTCGACGACAGCATCGGCATCGGCGAGGAAGAAAAGGCCCGCAAGCCGGCCAATGACGCCCCGGCGCAACTGCCGGTCTGGGAAGATTTGCTGGCTGATAAGGCCGAGCATCTGCTGGCCCGCCCCGCCAATCAGATCATCCCCGACGACAACCGCTGGGGCTTCCGCATGAGCGTGCCGCAATATCTCTATAACCGCGGCGAGCTTTACAATCTGACGGTCAAGCGCGGCACCCTGACCGAGGAAGACCGCTACAAGATCAACGAACATATCGTCCAGACCATGGTGATGCTGTCGGAGCTGCCCTTCCCCAAGCATCTGCGCGACGTGCCCGAGATCGCCGGCAGCCATCACGAAAAGATGGACGGCACCGGCTATCCCCGCCGTCTGGCCGGAGACGAAATCAACCTGCTGGGCCGCATCATGGTGGTGGCCGATATCTTCGAAGCCCTGACCGCTGTCGATCGCCCCTATAAGAAGGGCAAGACCCTGTCCGAGGCCGTCAAGATCATGTCCTTCATGGTCAAGGATCACCATCTGGACCGCGATCTGTTCGAATTGTTCCTCTCGTCGGGGGCCTATCGTGTCTATGCCGAAAAATTCATGCGCCCCGAACAGATCGACGATGTGGAGGTCGAAACCTACCTAAGCGCGCCGGTAAAAATAGCGTAAACACAAAGAGTTGAACCGCATCGCAGCCCCCGCCGAACCTCGCGCTCAGCGGGTTTTACTCAAAGATTTTCTCTTTTCAGAAAACAGAAACAAAAAGACATATTGCCCCTGTGGTCAATCTCGGTTATGTCATTTTTGCCCATCAGAGGCGCAATAAACGAATAGCAGGGACACGTTCGGGATTTAGGGAGGAGCTTTCCAGTCGACCGGGAGTCGCGGAAGCCGCAGAAAAGGAAACCATAATGTCGCAAATCAGCCCCATCGCCATTGATGCCACCAAGCAGTCCACCGCTCCGGCCGCGCCGAAGCTGGGCAACCCCGCCGTCGTCGGTCTGGCCGGCTTCGGTCTGACCACCCTGATGCTGCAGTTCCACAACCTGGGTCTGGCCGGGGTCGGTCCGGTGATCTGGCTCGGCTTCTTCTTTGGCGGCTTGGCGCAGATGGTCGCTGGCCTGCAGGAACAGAAGATGGGCAATAACTTCGGTTATTCCGCCTTCACCTCGTTCGGCTGCTTCTGGATTTCTCTCTGCGCCATCTTCGTGGCCAAGGCCTACAACCTGTTCCCGGTGAACGCTACCGATGTGGGTTGGTTCCTGGTCGCCTGGGCGCTGTATTCCAGCATTCTGTGGATCGCCTCGATCAAGATCAGCAAGGCGATGTTCTTCACCTTCACCACCCTGATGATCGGCTTTGTTCTGCTGATCATCGAAAAGTTCACTGGCAACGAAGAAATGGCCTTCCTGGCCGGCCTCGATCTGACCCTGTGCGCTTTCGGCGCCTGGTACATGATGGCCTCGGCTATCTACAAGGACGTTTTCGGTCGTGACGTGCTGCCGGTCGGCAAGCCGTTCGCCTGATAAGCTCTGAAGCTTTGACAGCTTGAAGCGCCGCTTCGGGAAACCGGAGCGGCGCTTTCGTTTCTAAAATTATGACCTTGGGCAGACTTCACGACTTGTAAGCAGATGCTTACATCAAGCAGATAACCAGCGTTACCGTCGCGGAGGTGACTGCGATGACCGTCGATAGCCTGACCCAAGAGGTCCACCATTCCCCTCATCGTTTTGCCCGGCTGGACAACGATGCCCCCACCCGCTGGATGATGGCCGCCTGGGATGACATGGCCGCCGCCCCCTGGCTGTCCATGGGCTGGGGCACCTTGTTCGCCGGATTGGGCATCGCCCTGTCGGTAGGGCTGCATCTGGCCGGCCTGGGCAGCCTGATCCCGGCCGCCATGGCGGGCTTCTTCCTGGTGGCGCCGATCCTGACGGTCGGCATGATGGACATCGCCCGCCGCCGCAGTCTGGGACAGTCGAGCAGCTGGCGAACCAGCCTGTCGGCCTGGCAGCGGAATGCTTCCGGGCTGGGCGGCATGGGCTTGGCGCTGATGCTGGCGATGACCGCCTGGCTTCAGATCGCCCTGCTGGTCTTCACCCTGTTCTTCCACAGTAACCCGCCCTCATTGGACAATTTCATCGCCGATCTTTTGTCCTCGGATCAAGCGGCGCCCTTCCTGCTGACCGGCACGCTGCTGGGCGGCATTCTGGCGGCCATCGTCTTCGCCCTGGTGGCGCTGGCGGTGCCGATCTTGATGGAACGCAGCGATCTGGCGGTCATCGAGGCCATGTCCCTGTCGGTCGGCTTCGTCTGGGCCAACAAGCAAGTGATGGCGGCCTGGGCCGTCACCATCGTGGTTCTGACCGGCTTTGGCCTTTTGACCTTGTTCTTAGGGCTGATCATCGGCCTGCCGCTGGTGGCCTATGGCAGCTGGCACTGTTACGAGGATTTCAAATCACTTTGCGAATGAGGAAGCGGTAAAGCCCGTCTTCGATCTCGGCGCTGCCTTCCAAATGGTTGCCGGTCTGGGCGCAGAAGCTGGGGAAATCCCGCAGCGAGCCCGGATCGGTGGCCAGCACCGTCAGCAAATCGCCATTCCCCATGATCTTCAACAGCTTCTTGGCCCGCAGGATGGGCAGCGGACAGCTCAAGCCCTTGGCGTCCAGCATTTCATCGGCCATCGCGGCTCGCTCCTTCCATCAACCTCAGAGCCTCAGTCTAAGTCGGCTGCGGCTCTTGCGCAAACGCCCCTTGGCGGCCATCATAGCCGGCGAGGGGCACGACTGTTCCCACCAGATATGGACATGCGAAGAATGAGCGAACAGGTCAACATCATCGATGTGGAAACCATTTTCGACTGGATCGAGCAGGACAAGGCCGTCATCGTCGACGTGCGCGAGCAGAACGAGTGGGTCGCCCACCATATCGCCGGGGCCACTCTGGTGCCGCTGTCCAGCTTTGACCCTGCCAAGATTCCGGCCATTCCCGAAGGTAAGAAGCTGGTGCTCCATTGCCGTTCCGGCGTGCGCTGCGGCACCGCCACCCAGAACCTGCTGGCCGCCGGTTATAAGGGCGAGATCAACCGCATGAGCGGCGGCATCAATGCCTGGATCGCTGCCGGCTATCCGGTGGAATAAGCTTTGAGCATCTATCTCCCCATCGCCGGCCTGTCGGTCAATCTGCTGGCGCTGCTGGCTTTGGGGGGAGGTGTCGGTTTTCTGTCCGGCCTGTTCGGCGTCGGCGGCGGCTTTCTGCTCACCCCCTTGCTGATCTTTCTGGGCGTGCCATCGCCGGTGGCGGTGGCCACGGGCGCCAATCAGGTGGTCGGAGCCTCGGTTTCCGGCGTGATCGCCCATTGGCGGCGCAAGAACGTCGATTTCAAGATGGGCCTGGTGCTGCTGCTGGGCGGTCTGGCCGGCTCGTTTTTCGGCGTCTGGCTGTTCGCGCTGCTGCATAGTCTTGGTCAGGTCGATCTGGTCATCAATCTTTGCTATGTGCTGTTCCTGGGCTTCGTCGGCATCACCATGCTGGCGGAAAGCCTGAGCGCCATCTTGTCGCGCCGGCGTAAGGCTTTGCCGCAGAAACTACACCGCCATCTTTGGGCCGCCCTACCCCTTAAGATGCGTTTTCCCCGTTCCGGCCTTTATATCTCGGCGCTGCTGCCGCTGGCGGTCGGAGCCTTCGGCGGCCTGCTTTCGGCCCTGATGGGTGTCGGCGGCGGTTTCATCATGGTTCCCCTGATGATCTATGTGCTGGAGATGCCGACCTCGGTGGTGATCGGCACCTCGTTGTTCCAGATCATCTTCGTCACCGCCAATGTCACTGTGCTACAGGCCATGCACACCCACACCGTCGATGTGGTGCTGATGTTGGCCCTTTTGGTCGGCGGCGTGGTGGGGGCGCAGCTGGGGGCGCGCTTCGGAACAAGGCTCCGGGCCGAGCAGATGCGGGTGCTGCTGGCGCTGGTGGTGCTGGCGGTCTGCCTTCGCCTGCTGTTCGAACTGACCGGAACCCCTGCCGACCTTTATTCCCTGTCTGGCTTGCAGGCCGGATAACTCCCTCATAAAGCTGACGCTTTCCAACCGGGCCGGACTGTCATAGACTATTGCCGATGGGGGGGTAAGACGGAGTATCGGGTCGTGGTTCAAGCTTCCGAAGCCCTGGACATTCTGCTGGTTGAAGACAATCCCGGAGATGCCCGCCTGGCCGCCGAGGCTTGGAAAGAAGGCGGCGTGCCCGGTCGTCTGCATGTCGTCCCCGACGGAGTCGAGGCCATTCGCTTCCTGCGCAACAGCGAAAGCTATGCCAATTCGCCGAAGCCCGATCTTTTGCTGCTGGATCTGAACCTGCCGCGCAAGGATGGCCGCGAAGTGCTGGCCGAGATCAAGAACGACCCTGATCTGCGCCGTATCCCGGTGGTGGTGCTGACCACCTCGCAGGCCGAGCCCGACATCATGCGCAGCTATGATCTGCATGCCAACTGCTTCGTCGCCAAGCCGGTCGATCTGGACAGTTTCATCTCGGTGATCAAGTCCATCGCCGATTTCTGGGGCCGCGTGGTCAAGCTTCCCCCGCACTGACGGAGCGTTAGGACATGAGCCCCCCGTCACCGCGCCCCATCGACATCCTTTTGGTGGAAGACAATCCCGGCGACGCGAGGCTGGTGGAAATCCTTCTTCTGGAACAGGCGCCCAAGGACTTTCATTTCGTCTGGACCGAGACTCTGGCCGCCGCCATCGAGAAACTGCGCCAGCAACGGTTCGACGCCGCCCTTCTCGATCTGTCCCTGCCCGATTCCCATGGCTTGGAGACTCTGACCCGCCTGCGGGCGGTGGCGCCGATGCTGCCGATCGTCGTACTGACCGGCCATAACGACGACAGCCAGGCCATCCAGGCGGTGCAGCAGGGTGCCCAGGACTATATGATCAAGGGGCTGGGCAGCATCGATCTGCTGCGCCGCTCGATCCGCTACGCCATTGAACGCACCGCCACCGAAGCCAATCTGCGCCGCAGCGAAAGCCAGTTCCGCGCCGTGTTCGAGAATGCCGGCCTCGGCATGGCGATGATCGATAAGGAAGGCCGATTGTTTTCCCTCAATCCATCACTGATCGAGATGATGGGGGGAAATTGCCAGGACCGCGCCATGCTGGACATCGTCCTGTGCGAGGATCGGACCGATCTGGCCCAACCCATGTGGGATCTGCTGGGCGGCGAGAGAGATGCTGTACGATCCGAACTGCGCCTGCTTCCCTCGCCCAGCCGCCCGCTCTGGGTGGCCATCACCATGTCGCTGGTGCGCGGCGCCGACCAGACGCCGCAATTCGCCGTCGCTCTGTTCGAGAATATTGGTGCTCGCAAGGCGCTGGAAGAAAAGCAGCGGCTTGCCACCCGTGTGCTGGAAAGCACCAGCGAGGGCGTGTTCATCACCGATGCCGAAGAACATATCATCCATGTCAATCCGTCCTTCACCCGCATGACCGGCTTTTCGGCCGAGGATGCGCTGGGACAAAGGCCGAAGATCCTGTCCTCGGGCCGGCATGGCCCCGACTTCTTCGCCGCCATGTGGCGTTCCATCAAGGCCAGCGGTAGCTGGCAGGGCGAAATCTGGAACCGCCGCAAATCCGGCGAGCTGTTCGCCGCCTGGCTCGATATCAGCGCCGTGCGCGACGAGACCGGGCGGGTCTCCAACTTCGTCTCGGTGTTCAGCGACATTACCTCGCGCAAGGAAACCGAGGAGAAGCTGACCCATCGCG
>Ga0182038_10000098_pt1 | contig 41499 bp, 35 predicted proteins | sample sta12Can44000108_FD_125976 | JGI IMG/M metagenome (GOLD analysis project Ga0182038, IMG submission 125976) | Lab enrichment of tropical soil microbial communities from Luquillo Experimental Forest, Puerto Rico - statanox.12C.anox.44.000.108 | ecosystem: Environmental > Terrestrial > Soil >...
CGACGGCAGCGGCCGGACCTACCAGCTGCGCGAGGGCTCCAACATCGTGGGTCGCGGACAAGACGCCCAGTTCCGATTGCCCGACACCGGCGTGTCGCGCCGTCACCTGGAGATCCGTTGGGATGGGCAGGTCGCGCTGCTCTCCGACCTCAACTCCACTAACGGCACCACCGTCAATAACGCACCGGTACAGGAGTGGCAGTTGGCCGATGGCGACGTGATCCGTCTGGGCCACTCGGAGATCATCGTTCGCATTCACTGAACGCACCCGGCTCAAAGCTGCCGTGCTTCGCCCCGCGCCGACGACCGTCCAAGTATCGTGACGTTGCTGATGTGATCGGTGTCACGGGTGCGAGGGTGCGGCGCCAGGACGGAAAGGACGCCAGATGCAGGGGTTGGTACTGCAACTGACGCGTGCCGGATTTTTGATGTTGTTGTGGGTTTTCATCTGGTCCGTGTTGCGGATATTGCGGACCGATATCTATGCGCCCACCGGTGCTGTCATGGTGCGTCGCGGGCTGGCTTTGCGCGGCACCCTGCTGCCCTCGCGACAGCGCCGCCACGCCGCCCGCTATCTGGTAGTGACCGAAGGGGCGCTGGCGGGCGGGCGCATCACGCTCAGCGGGCAGCCGGTGTTGATCGGGCGGGCCGACGACTCGACCCTCGTGCTGACCGACGACTACGCCTCGACACGGCATGCCCGGCTGTCTCAGCGCGGCTCGGAATGGTACGTCGAGGATTTAGGATCGACCAACGGCACTTACCTTGACAGGGCGAAGGTGACGACTGCGGTACGGGTCCCCATAGGCATGCCGATTCGAATCGGCAAAACGGCAATCGAGCTGCGCCCGTGAACCTGGTCCTGCGCTATGCCGCCCTCAGCGATCGCGGCCTGGTGCGCACCAACAACGAAGATTCGGTCTACGCCGGCGCACGACTACTGGCCTTGGCCGACGGTATGGGTGGTCACGCCGCCGGGGAGGTGGCGTCGCAGTTGGTGATCGCCGCGCTGGCCCATCTCGACGACGACGAGCCCGGTGGCGAATTGCTCGCCAAGCTTGATGCGGCGGTGCGCTCCGGCAACTCGGCCATCGCCGCACAGGTCGAGATGGAGCCCGACCTCGAGGGGATGGGCACAACACTGACCGCAATCCTGTTTGATGGCAACCGGATTGGGTTGGTGCATATCGGCGACTCGCGTGGCTATCTGTTGCGGGACGGCGAGCTGGCCCAGATCACCAAGGACGACACGTTCGTCCAAACCCTGGTTGATGAAGGGCGCATCACCCGGGAAGAGGCACACAGCCACCCACAGCGATCGTTGATCATGCGGGCACTGACCGGTCACGAGGTCGAGCCCACCCTGACGATGCGAGAGGCGCGCGCAGGTGATCGCTACCTGCTCTGCTCGGACGGGCTGTCTGACCCGGTGAGCGACGAAACCATCCTCGAGGCCCTGCAGATACCCGACGTGGCTGAGAGTGCTTACCGCCTCATCGAATTGGCGCTGCGCGGTGGCGGCCCCGACAACGTGACCGTCGTGGTCGCCGACGTCGTGGACTACGACTACGGCCAGACGCAGCCGATTCTGGCCGGCGCGGTCTCAGGTGAAGAGGACCAGCTGACGCTGCCCAACACCTCGGCCGGCCGCGCCTCAGCCATCAGGCCCCGCGACGAGGTCGCCAAACGCCCTCCGCCACAGGGGGAAACGTCAAAGCGACCGCGGTGGTCGCGGCGGCGGTTGTTTATTGTCGTCACGCTTGTCGTACTTCTGGTGCTCGTGGGCCTGTACACCGGGTGGGCAGTCATCCGGAGCAACTACTACGTCGCCGAATACAACGGCAAGGTGGTCATCCTGGAGGGAATTCAAGGACGTCTGCTGGGCATAGCTCTGCAAAGGCCCTATGGCGTCGGCTGTCTCAACGACGGCAACGAACTTTCCCTGATCAGCTACAGCGAATCCGGGGGCCACCTGAACTGCCGTCTGATGAAGCCGGAGGATCTGCGCCCCCCCGAACGCGCGCAGGTCCACGCGGGGCTTCCGGGGGGGACCCTGGATAACGCCATCGGGCAGCTGCGCCAGTTGTCGACGAACTCGTTACTGCCAGCCTGTCCGCCACCCCGCGCCACCTCTCCGCCCGCGCCCCAGACGACGGCCACTACGAGCGGGTCACCAGAGCCAAATGCCACAGCGCCCAACACCTCTCCCAGCGGCACCCCAACCACCACCAGTTCGACCAGCGCCCCCGCGAGCACCACCCCAGCAGCACCCGCGACCACGTCGCCCACGACCACCCCGACGGTGACTGCACTCCCGCCACCCCCACCTCAGCCGGGCATCGACTGCCGAGCGGTGGCATGACCACACAAGTCCAGCCGCCGGTCGCGGTCACGCCTCCGCTGCCCACTCGGCGCAACGCCGAACTATTGTTGTTGTGCTTCGCCGCACTGATTACCGTCGCCGCGTTCATGATCGTCGAGGCCAACCAGCAGCGCGGCTTACGCTGGAGCCTGATCAGCTACGGTCTGATCTTCGTGGTCGTGTTCGGAAGCGCACATCTGGCCATTAGGCGCTTCGCGCCCTACACCGACCCGCTGCTGTTGCCAATAGTGGCTTTGCTCAACGGACTTGGCCTGGTGATGATCCACCGGCTCGACCTTGTCAACAGTGAGCTGAGCGGCCGTCGTCATCCGAGCGCAACCCAGCAGATGCTGTGGACCGTGGTCGGGGTCGCCGCGTTTGCGCTGGTGGTCACCTTCTTGAAAGACCATCGGCAGCTCGCACGCTACGGCTACGTATGCGGAGTAACGGGTTTGGTTTTTTTGGTGATTCCCGCACTACTCCCGGCATCACTGTCGGAGCAGAACGGCGCCAAAATCTGGATTCGCTTCCAGGGCTTCTCAATTCAGCCTGCCGAGTTTTCCAAGATTCTGCTGCTGATCTTCTTTTCGGCGGTGCTGATCACCAAGCGCAGTCTGTTCACCAGCGCCGGCAAGCATTTCATGGGCATGACCCTGCCCCGCCCCCGCGACCTCGCGCCGCTGTTGGCGGCTTGGGTGATCTCGGTGGGTGTGATGGCCTTCGAGAAGGATCTCGGCACTTCGCTGCTGCTGTACGCGTCCTTTCTGGTGGTGGTTTACCTTGCCACCCAACGGTTCAGTTGGGTTCTCATCGGCTTTGTGTTGTTCGCTGCGGGAAGCCTTGCGGCGTATTTCATTTTCGGACATGTCCGGACTCGGGTGCAGATGTGGTGGGACCCGTTCGCCGACCCCGACGGCGCCGGCTACCAGATCGTGCAGTCGATGTTCAGCTTTGCTACCGGCGGCATCTTCGGCACCGGGCTCGGTAACGGTCAACCCGACACCGTGCCGGCCGCATCGACCGATTTCATCATCGCTGCGTTCGGCGAAGAGCTCGGGCTGGTCGGGTTCGCCAGCATTTTGCTGCTCTACACGATCGTCATCGTCCGAGGCTTGCGTACGGCGATTGCGATGCGCGAAAGCTTCGGCAAGCTGCTAGCCGCGGGCCTGGCATCGACGCTGGCGATCCAGCTGTTCATCGTCGTCGGCGGTGTAACACAGCTGATTCCGCTGACCGGGTTGACCACACCGTGGATGTCCTACGGCGGGTCATCATTGCTGGCGAACTACGTGCTGCTGGCCATCCTGGCGCGGATCTCGCACAGCGCCCGACACCCGTTGCGCATCCGCCCGCGCAATACCTCACCGATCGCGGCGGCCGGCACCGAGGTGATTGAGCGGGTATGAACGCCTCTCTCCGCCGGATCTCGGTGACCGTGATGGCGTTGATCGTGCTGCTCTTGCTCAACGCCACGATGACCCAGGTCTTCGCCGCTGACGGGCTGCGTGCCGACCCGCGCAATCAGCGAGTCCTGCTTGACGAGTACTCACGTCAACGCGGCCAGATCATCGCGGGCGGGCAGCTGCTGGCCTATTCCGTAGCAACCGACAGCCGATTTCGTTTCCTGCGCGTCTATCCGAACCCCGTGGTGTACGCGCCGGTTACCGGTTTCTATTCGCTGCGGTATTCCAGCTCGGGCCTGGAACGAGCCGAGGACCCGCTGTTGAACGGGTCCGACGAGCGGTTGTTCGGGCGCCGGCTGGCCGACTTCTTCACCGGTCGCGATCCGCGCGGCGGCAACGTCGACACCACGATCATTCCGCGGGTCCAGCAGGCGGGGTGGGACGCGATGCAGCAGGGCTGCGGCGGGCCCCCTTGCAAAGGAGCTGTCGTCGCCCTGGAACCGTCCACCGGCAAGATTCTGGCCATGGTGTCGTCGCCGTCCTTTGACCCCAATTTGCTGGCGTCGCACGATCCTGAAGTGCAGGCGCAGGCGTGGCAGCGGCTTCGCGACGACCCGGACAATCCCATGTCCAACCGCGCCATCTCTGAGATCTACCCGCCCGGTTCCACGTTCAAGGTGATCACCACCGCGGCGGCGCTGGAGGCCGGCGCCACCGACACCGAGCAGTTGACCGCGGCGGCGTCCATTCCGCTGCCGGGCAGCACCGCCACCTTGGAGAACTACGGTGACGCGCCGTGCGGCGACGAGCCGACCGTGTCCCTCAGCCAGGCGTTCGCCCGGTCTTGTAACACCGCGTTCGTCCAGCTGGGCCTGCGCACCGGAGCCGACGCCCTGCGCAGCATGGCGCGCTCCTTCGGGCTGGACAGCACTCCAAGCGTGATTCCGCTGCAGGTCTCGGAATCAACCGTCGGGATAATTGCGGACGCCGCCGCCCTGGGTATGTCGAGCATCGGCCAAAAGGATGTCGCGCTGACGCCGCTGGAAAACGCCGAGATCGCCGCGACGATCGGCAACGCCGGGGTGATGATGCAGCCCTACCTGGTCGGCAGCCTCAAGGGGCCGGACCTGTCCAACATCAGCACCACCGCGCCCTACCAACAGCGCCGCGCGGTGTCGCAGCAGGTCGCCGCTAAGCTAACAGAGCTGATGGTCGGCGCCGAGAAGGTCGCACAGCAGAAAGGGGCCATTCCCGGCGTGCAGATTGCATCCAAGACGGGTACGGCGGAGCATGGCACCGACCCGCGTCACACTCCACCGCACGCGTGGTACATCGCATTTGCGCCCGCGCAGACGCCGAAGGTTGCCGTGGCGGTGCTGGTGGAGAACGGCGCCGACCGCCTGTCCGCGACCGGGGGCGCGCTCGCCGCGCCGATCGGGCGGGCCGTGATCGAGGCCGCGCTACAGGGAGGACCATGAGCCCGCGAGTTGGTGTCACGCTGTCTGGCAGGTACCGCCTACAGCGCCTGATCGCCACCGGTGGCATGGGCCAGGTGTGGGAGGCGGTGGACAGCCGGCTGGGCCGGCGCGTTGCGGTCAAGGTGCTCAAACAGGAGTTCTCCCAGGACCCAGAATTCATCGAACGGTTCCGCGCCGAGGCGCGCACCACCGCGATGCTCAACCACCCCGGGATCGCCGCCGTCCACGACTACGGCGAAAGCCAGCTGGACGGGGAGGGGCGCACGGCCTACCTGGTGATGGAGCTCGTCAACGGCGAACCGCTGAATTCCGTGCTCAAACGCACCGGCCGGCTCTCCCTGCGGCATGCGCTGGACATGCTCGAGCAGACCGGCCGGGCCCTTCAGATTGCGCACGCCGCCGGCTTGGTACACCGCGACGTCAAACCGGGCAACATCCTGATCACCCCTACCGGTCAGGTGAAGATCACCGACTTCGGCATCGCCAAGGCCGTTGACGCCGCGCCGGTGACCCAGACCGGGATGGTGATGGGCACCGCCCAGTACATCGCCCCGGAACAGGCCCTGGGTCACGACGCGACGCCGGCCAGCGATGTCTACTCGCTGGGAGTCGTTGGGTACGAGGTGGTTTCGGGTAAGCGGCCGTTCTTCGGTGACGGCGCTTTGACGGTGGCGATGAAGCACATCAAGGAACCGCCGCCGCCGCTCCCCGCCGAGCTGCCGCCCAATGTGCGAGAACTCATCGAGATCACCCTGGTCAAGAATCCCCAAATGCGCTACCGCAGCGGGGGGCCGTTCGCCGACGCCGTCGCCGCGGTACGAGCCGGCCGCCGTCCCCCGCGGCCCAGCCAGTCCCCGCCCCCGGGCCGGGCCTCGCCGGCAGCCATTCCGTCAAGCCCGCAGGCCAGGGCAGCCGTTGCCGCCCGCAGTCCCACGGCCCGCCGATCCGGGCCGCCGACGGGCGGTCGCCGCCCGCTTCCGGCCCGACGTACATTCTCGTCGGGTCAGCGCGCGCTGCTATGGGCCGCGGGAGTGCTTGGAGCGCTGGCGATCATCATCGCGGTGCTCATCGTCATCAATTCCCGCGGGGACAACGGACAGCAGCCACCGCCCCCGACGGTCACCGATACCGGGACCCCACCGGCGACGGCGCCGCCCAGCAAGACTCCCACCGGTGCCGGACCGGACATGCGACTCAATTGGACGGATCGCGGGACCATAGGTAATTCTGGATTCCAGAACACGCCGCCCGAACCCGGCCCAGTCGACGATGCGGGCCGGAACGGCCCGAGCAGAACCCGGGCAATCGGAACGAGCTGGGTGGTTGCACTGGCGCCCAGCCCGTCGCCGGCCCGACACGAGACACCGCAATGACCACCCCGCAGCACCTGTCCGACCGCTATGAGCTCGGCGACATCCTCGGTTTCGGAGGTATGTCCGAGGTTCATTTGGCCCGCGACGTCCGTTTGCACCGCGACGTCGCGGTCAAGGTGCTGCGCGCTGATCTGGCCCGCGATCCCAGCTTCTACCTGCGGTTCCGGCGCGAAGCGCAAAACGCCGCGGCGCTGAATCACCCCTCCATCGTCGCGGTGTACGACACCGGCGAGGCGGAAACCCCAACCGGACCGCTGCCCTACATCGTCATGGAGTACGTCGACGGCGTGACCCTGCGGGACATCGTGCACACCGATGGCCCACTCCCGGCCCAGCGGGCGATCGAGATCATCGCCGATGCGTGTCAGGCGCTGAACTTCAGTCATCAGAACGGCATCATTCACCGCGACGTCAAGCCGGCGAACATCATGATCAACACCACCAACGCGGTGAAGGTCATGGACTTCGGCATCGCACGCGCGATCGCCGACAGCGGCAACAGCGTCACGCAGACCGCGGCCGTGATCGGGACCGCCCAGTACCTGTCACCCGAACAGGCCCGCGGTGAACCTGTCGACGCTCGCTCCGATGTCTATTCGTTGGGCTGTGTCCTTTACGAAATCCTCACCGGTGAACCACCTTTCATCGGTGACTCGCCCGTCGCGGTTGCCTACCAGCATGTCCGCGAAGATCCGGTCCCACCATCTAAACGCTACGAGGGCATCTCCGCCGACCTTGACGCCGTCGTCCTCAAGGCGTTGGCCAAGAATCCTGAAAACCGCTATCAGACCGCCGCGGAGATGCGCGCAGATCTGGTCCGGGTGCACAACGGTGAGACACCCGAGGCCCCGAAGGTGCTCACCGACGCCGAGCGGAGCTCGCTGCTGTCGTCCGCCGCGCCAGGCCGCGGAGGCCCGCGCACTGACCCGCTACCTCGCCAGACCCTGAACGACACCGACCGCGATGGCGCCGGCGGTTCGATCGGTCGCTGGGTTGTCGCGATCGCCGTGCTGGCGGCACTGACGATCGTCGTCGTCATCGCCTTCAACACGTTCGGCGGCAGCACCCGCGATATCCAAGTACCCGACATGCGGGGTCAAGTCTCCGCCGATGCTATTGCCGCACTGCAGAACCGGGGCTTCAAGACGCGCACCCTGCAGAAGCCCGACTCGACCGTCGCGCCCGATCACGTCATCAGCACCGACCCCGGTGCCAACGCCTCGGTCAGCGCCGGCGACGAAATCACCATCAACGTCTCCACCGGACCCGAGCAACGCGAAGTGCCCGACGTCTCCTCGCTGAGCTACACCGACGCGGTCACCAAGCTGAAAGGCGCCGGGTTCACCAAGTTCAAGCAGGCGAACTCGCCGTCGACCCCGGAACTGCTGGGCAAGGTGATCGGGACCAACCCGCCGGCCAACCAGACGTCGGCGATCACCAACGTGATCACCGTCATCGTCGGCTCCGGCCCGGAGACCAAGCAGATCCCCGACGTCGCGGGCCAGACCGTCGACCTCGCGCAAAAGAACCTGACCATCTACGGCTTCACCAAGGTCACCCAGACACAGGTGGACAGCATCCGTCCCGCCGGTGAGGTCGTCGGCACCAATCCGCCCAGGGGCCAGACGGTTCCGGTGGACTCGATCATCGAACTGCAGGTGTCGAAGGGCAACCAATTCGTGATGCCCGACCTGAGCGGCAGTTTTTGGACGGAAGCCGAACCGCGGTTACGCGCGCTGGGCTGGACGGGTGTGCTGGACAAGGGCCCCGACGTCGACGCCGGGGGTTCCCAGCACAACAAGGTTGTGTATCAGAACCCGCCGGCCGGGGCCGGGGTCAACCGCGACGGGATCATCACGCTGAAGTTCGGTCAGTAGCCGCCGGATCTGCCGGGACATGCGGTCGCACCGCGGCGCGGACCTCGTTCTCCAGCCGTCGGACCAGCGTGTCGTCGCGCGCCCACCCGCAATAAGCGAGCCAGTTCGCCAGCATTCGGTGCCCGCCCTCGGTCAGGATCGACTCCGGATGGAACTGGACTCCGTGAATCGGCAACTCGGTGTGGCGTACGGCCATGATCACACCACTGCGGGTGCGCGCCGTAACCTCCAGCACCGCCGGCAGCGACTCTGGCAGGATCGTCAGCGAGTGGTATCGCGTCGCTGTGAACGGATCCGGAAGCCCTTGCAACACGCCAACATTGGTGTGGAACACGTTGCTGGTCTTGCCGTGCAACAACTCGGGCGCACGGTCCACCGTGGCGCCGAATGCGACGCCAATGGCCTGGTGCCCCAGGCAGACCCCGAGCAGCGGGGTGCGCTGCGCGGCGCACGCACGGACCAGGCCTATCGATGCGCCGGCGCGCTCCGGGGTGCCCGGTCCCGGGCTGAGCAACACACCGTCGAACTGCGTAGCAATGGCCGTCTCGTCGGCGAGCCGGGTGTCGTCATTGCGCCACACGTCAGCCCCGACGCCCAGCTGGCCGAGGTACTGCACGAGGTTGAACACGAAGCTGTCGTAGTTGTCGACAACCAGGATCCGCATCGTGTCAGGGTACCGTCCGACGCGGGGCGCCGACCCCGCTCAGTACCCCACCGTGCCGGCGGGCCGTGCGAAGTGCATCCGGACCGGTTCGGAATGGCCGACGATCTGTACGTCGGGCTTGACCTCTTCGCGGTAGCCGAGGCCGAATCGGACCACGTACTGCTTGTACAGGGTGACTAGGGGAGCGGCGGCCAGGGCGGCTTGCATGGCTGCCGCATTGCCGATCGCGGTGATCGTGTAGGGCGGGCTATAGGTACGCCCGTTGAGCAGTAGCGTGTTGCCGACGCAGCGAGGCACCGAGGTCGCGATGATCCGCTGGTCCTGCATCTGGATCGCCTCCGCGCCGCCACTCCACAACGCGTTGAGGACGGCCTGGATGTCTTGCTGGTGCACGACCAGGTCGTCGGGCGATGCATCGCGCGGGAAGCGGCCGTTGGCGTCGCGCTGCGCGTCCTGGAGGGTCACCACCAGACCGGGGCCGTGAACGGGGTCCATGCCCGCCTCACCGGCCAGCTCCGCGGAGCGCCGCAGCATGGCCGCCAGAGCGGCATCCGGAGACCGGCCGTGCATCGAATCGATCTTGTTGGCCAGCTCGTCGCGCTCGGCGCTGAGGCGGTTCACCGACGACTGCGCCTCTCGCACCAGATCGACCAGACGCGGCGCATCGCTGCGGCGAATCTCGGCGCCGCCGGACACCCCGTGCGTGGCCGCCAGCAGCAACCCGGCCAGCAGGCACACCAGGGGGACCCCGATGCGCCATGGCGAGCGGCGCGCGTCGATCATCGGCTCTCCACTTTCCTGGTCACCGTGCCAGGTGAGTTAGTCTCGTAGCCAAGTTATAGGTGCAGCTGCAATCGTTATCGTCGCACCCCGTCCCGCTCAACATGTTCAGGTAACCCCGAGATATCCCCGAGGTAATGATGCCCAAGTCCAAGGTCCGCAAGAAGAACGATTTCACGGTCAGCACCGTAAGCCGGACACCCGTGAAGGTGAAGGTCGGACCGTCCAGTGTGTGGTTCGTATGTTTGTTTGTCGGCCTCATGCTGATCGGGCTCGTCTGGTTGATGGTGTTTCAATTGGCGGCCGTCGGAAGCCAGGCGCCGGCGGCACTGAACTGGATGGCGCAACTGGGTCCGTGGAATTATGCGATCGCGTTCGCCTTCATGATCACCGGTTTGTTGCTCACCATGCGCTGGCACTGAACTAGACAAAAACGAAATGAATTCATTTTGGGGTCTGCGCGTTACTGGTCCAGCAACCTTGCGGTCACCCAATCACACGCGTGTGATTTATCCCCACTGTTGATAGCGCTTGTGGATAACTCCATAGGCAGTGGTGGGAGGGCGTAACCAGCCCATGCAGCAAACACAATGGGAGCCGCGCTCGGCGGGAATTGCTGGTTGCGGGCTCGCCGGTCTTCTGATGGCTATCGCTAGTGTGACCCTTGTCACAGACCCGCCCGGGCGCATCCTGGCAGGCGTTGCCGCGGGGGGTTTGATCTTGTTTGCGGGCCTGACGTGGCGCGCGCGTCCGAAGTTGGCAATTTCGCCCCGGGGCCTGGTCCTGCGGGGCTGGTTTCGGACGCAGGTATTGCAGCACTCCGACATCAAGATCATCCGGATCACCGAGTTCCGCCGCCACGGGCGCAGAGTTCGGCTGCTCGAGGTCGAAACGGTCACCGGTGGGTTGGTGATCTTCTCCCGTTGGGACCTCGGGACGGACCCGCTGGAGGTGCTCGACGCGCTCACGGCCGCCGGGTATGCGGGTCGCAACCCGCGCTGACCGTCGCCCCGGCGCGAAGGCGCCTTAGGAGATCGTGATCGACTCGATGACGACCGCATCGCTAGGACGGTCGTTGCCCTCGGTCGCCGTCGTTGCGATGGCGTCGACGACCTTCTGGGAATCGGGGTCGGTCACTTCGCCGAAGATCGTGTGGCGCCGGTTCAAGTGCGGAGTCTCTGACACGGTGATAAAGAACTGCGAGCCGTTGGTGCCTGGGCCCGCGTTCGCCATCGCCAGCAGGTATGGCTTGTCGAATTGCAGCTCGGGGTGGAACTCGTCGGCGAACTTGTAGCCGGGGCCGCCGCGGCCCGTACCGGTCGGATCGCCGCCCTGAATCATGAAGCCGCGGATCACCCGGTGAAAAACCGCGCCGTCGTAAAACGGCCCGGACGGGCCACCGGACGCGTTTTGAGTCGAGTACTCCTTGGTGCCCTGCGCCAGGCCGACAAAGTTGGCGACAGTCTTGGGCGCGTGGTTTCCGAACAGGGCAACCTTGATGTCCCCGCGGTTGGTGTGCAGCGTTGCGGTGGCGGTCTGAATGGGGCTGTTAGTCACGACCCCAGAGTCTGCCATCACGCGCTGGCATGCCCGCACCCGGTGTCGCTCGATCGGAGGCCGCTGCCGAAAACACGGGTGCGCGCAATAGGCTCACGGGTGTCCTATTGATGGCAGTCTGATGGGGCACCCGATGAGCGGCACAGAAAGGCGGCAGATGAGCGCGAAGACGGCATCCCGGCTGACCCCTCGGGAGCGGCTGGCCCGCGGACTGACCTACTCGGCGGTGGGACCGGTGGACGTCACCCGAGGCGTTGTGGGACTGGGCGTCCACTCCGCGCGGTCGACGACATCGGGGCTCCGTCGCCGGTACCGGGAGGGCCGGTTGGCCCGGGAGATCGCCGCGGCCCAAGAGACGCTCGCCGAGGAGCTGGCCGCCGCGCAGGAGGTCGTCGGGGGGCTGCCTGAAGCGCTGCAGGACGCACGCCGCTCCCAACGCCGCGGCAAGCGCCCCTGGGTGCTCGCGGGGGCAGCAGTCGCCGTCCTGGCCGGCGGGGCCGTCGCATTCAGCATCGTCCGGCGTTCACTGCGCGCGGAGCGCCAGGAGCCGTCGCCCAGGCCTCCCAGCGTCGACGTGCAGCCGCGTCCGTAAGCGACCGCCCGACGGTCTAGGGATCGGGCTCCGCAAGTATCCGCTCCCACCGCTCGCGTCCCCTCGGCGTGAGGCCGATGTCGCGAGTGTCGGGCCATTCCTCGATTTCGGTGATCGTCTGTTGGCACCATTCGATGAGATCTCGGTAGAACTCGGCGATGAACGTCGACACAGGCTCGACGAGGTGGAGCCGCTCCGGGAAAGGGCCACCGGTGTGCAGCAGCTCATCGATGAGCGCCTTGCCCTTGGCATGCAACTCACGGGCCTCGCGCGCAGTGGCTTCTAAGGACGTGCGCAGATCTTCCATGGTTGTCTGGTCTCCGAGGAACATCCGGAGAAATCCCTCGGCTTCGATGACCGGCGCGGCCGGCGCGCTGTCGAACCACTCCTCAAGTGCCGCACGGCCTTCGGGGGTGATGGTGTAGCGAGTGCGTTGACGGCGGCGGCCCTCGACTATCTCGGCGCTGGCGTGTCCGCGCTCGACGAGCCGCTTCAGCTCCGCGTACAGGTGGGCGTCCGACCGGGGCCAGAAGAAATGCACGCCGCGCTTGATCTGAGCGACGATCTCGTATGCCGTCCACGATTTGATGCCGAGCAGGCCGAGAAGGCCGAAAGATGTGGTGGTCGGTTGTGAAGGCATCCCTTGAGAATACTCCATTCTGGAGTATTTTAAGCTCCACACTGGAGTATGGAGGAGCGGTATGAATGACACCGAGTACGTCGCGCTCGTCGACACCACCAGGGACGAACTGAGGGAGCGCATCGGGCGGGCGCGGGATCGTTTTGACCGGTTAATCCGCACCGCCGACCCGCACGCGCGCGTGCCCGGCTTGGACTGGACCGTTCACCAGGTCGTCGCTCACATGCTGTCCGTCGCGCACCGCTATCAGGCGGTGGCGGAGGGACGAGACTTCCGCCGCGCCACCTATCCGCGAGAGTTGGACGAAATCAACCGCACCGAGCTCGATGCGCTGATGGCGCCGATACCCGAACTTGCGGACCGGCTGAACGGCCTTGCTTCCGTCATGGACGCGCTATTCGACACCGCCTCGAACGACCGCGTGTACGAGGTCCACTGTGGCGCCTTGGCGGACGGCATCGCGGCGCAGACGAACTGGCTGGGTGAGTTGATCCTCCATGGGAGGGACGTCGCGCGGGCGATCAAGGCGCCGTGGGAGATCGACGAACGCGACATGTTGCTCATCGCGCGGGGTCTAATGCAGTTCGCTGAGGGGCCGGGCTACCTGCGCGCGGGGTTGCCGCCCGGTACCGATGTCTGCGCCGCGTTCAAGCTCCCCGGCGCGCGCTCGTACCTGATCCACATCCACGACGGTGCCATCGAGCTGCGTGAGCTCCGGTCCACCGATCGCCCGGACGCCATACTGCGGGCGCCCGCTTCGACTCTGTGCGACATGATGTACCAGCGGATCGGTCCGGTCACGGCCGCACGACGGGGGCTGATGATCGTCGGCGGTCGTCGACCGTGGAAGGCGCTCAAGCTGCAGTCCTATTTGGAACGCGTGTGATGCAATACCGGGTCAGGACCCGCTGCTGGCTTCAGCGGCGAGGGTGCAGCAGGCGGCGGCGGTTGTGCCCGCCGGCACCTAGGTGCGCACGGTGCTGGTAGGTCGGCAAGGCCGTGCCCAGCGCCTGCTCCACTGGTCCGTCGGTCTGCAGCCCTCGTTCGAGCAGCGTCGCGACTCCGGCCTGTGATTCGGGGTGGGCCACGCCGGCGACAAACAGTCGACTGTCCTCGGCGAGCGCACCGTTTGTCCGCAAGGGTGGTTTCGTTGACACGGCCCTTGCAATCGGCGATCCCCGCCTAGCGGTCCAAGCAGTCCTCCAAAAGTTTGTTTTACACATGTCGACAACCAGAGCCGTGGTGGGAGACTTCCAGCTACGCTGCACGGATGACGGAATCCGTCATCGTCCTGGGCGGTGGCCTGTCCGGGTGCTCGGCTGGCTACGCCCTGGCCCAGGCCGGACTGCGCGTCTGCGTCATCGAACGGGCCCCGGCCCTGGGAGGCCTCGGCGGCAGCTTCGAGCGCGATGGCCATTTCTATCCGCTGGGTTACCACCACATTCTTCGTCGTGACCGTACGCTGCTGTATTTCCTCGAGTTGATGGGCGCCCTCGAACAAGTGCACTGGCGGCGCATCCGGATGTTATTCAGGGTTGGCGGTCAGCTTTACGACCTGGCGAACCCCCTGGACATGCTGCGGTTTCCAATGTCCCTCGCGGATAAGGCGCGCTTCGTGGCCCTGATGCTGCGCGCCTTCCACAAGACCGACTGGACTGATTGGCTGGACAAGAGCGCCGAGGATTTGCTTGACTCCTGGTCCGGACCTCGCGTCCGGGAAGCGCTCTTCGAGCCGCTTACCCAGCTGAAATTCGAGCTGCCCTGCTCGGAAGTAAGTGGTGCCTGGCTGGGAACGCGGCTGCACTACCGCGAGGGCTCGGCGGCCCTCGGTTATGTCCCGGGCACCAACTGGACGCACGTGCTGTGTCAGGGTGTGGGGCGGCTTCTCGAGGAATCCGGCGTCGAGGTGCGCTTACGCACGAGCGTTGCGAAGCTGCATTCCTGCGGTGAGCGCATGCGTGCGGTCGAACTGGACACTGGCGAGCGCCTGCCCGCGGACCTCGTGGTAAGCAGCATGCCCACGCGTGTGTACCTCGACCTCGCGCCAGACGATGCGACGCCGCACCTTCGCGAGATCCGTTACAGCGCCCTGCTGTCGCTGGTGTGCGCCTCGAAGAAGGCGGTCGAACCAGACTTCTACTGGATGAATCTCGCCGATCGCGACCGCGCGGCCTGCGGTATCTTCCTGCTCAACTCGCTCAACCCCACGATCGGCGCGCCGGGCGACTCGTGCGTCAACTTCGTGACCCACCTCAACAGCCATACCCGGCCCTTCTTCACAAAGCCGGAAGACGAGATCGTGCAGGCCTATTTGGCGGACTTCAAGGCGGTTTTCGGCTTCGACCTCAATCCGTTTTGGGTCAAACTGTCGCGAGTCCCGATGTACTCGCCGGTTATTACGCCCAATTACCGAAATCCCCCGGTACGCAGCGCACGCTTCGGCAACGTCTACTTCGCCGGCAACTACCGCACCTTCCCATCCGTCGTCTCGACCGGCACAGCCCTGGCATCCGGCCTCGAGGCGGCTCAAACGCTGCTGCGCGACTTGGGCACCGACACGCAGCTGCCCGAAAAGATCTCCGCATTCCGGCATTAGCGGGTCGGACGCATGGCAAGCCACGGCCTTTATTCGCGACCGTATACGCAACGATATATGTCGTAATTGTCGAGTTCGTCGGTCTTCTTGCAGTCCCGGCGCAGCAAATCAACCAACCGCTGATTTCCTTCTTCCCGCTCGCTTGCCTCGGGTTGCAGTTGAAGCTGCCGCTTGACGACAAGCCATCGGATGTCGTGTGCGCGCACCATGACCGCAATCTCTTCCGGGCTGTAGGGATTCCCGACGGTGTCGAACAACAGCACCGGGAAACGAGGCTCGCGGCCCGTCGCGTAGTAGAAGGGATCCTCACCGGGAATGATCAACAGCCCATCTCCGGCTGGAATTTTGGCCTTTGCATAAGCTGCCAGCGCATCGAACTGCGGAAGCCATGGGCCGCGCACAGTCAATCCGCGCAGGGCGGGCAACGCCGACCGTTCCAGCCGACCGTCGGTGAGCTTGGCGTAAGTTAGTCGTGCGTTGCTGAAAACGTAGTACCCCCCGGAAATCAGCAATGACAGCGCGACAGCGACCGAAATGATCGTGGTGACCGTAGCGTCGTGCTCGGTCCAATTCCCGAGCGCCGCCAACACACTGGCGATCAGCACGATCAGCAGCGGCCACAGCGCATACGTCGAACCCCACAGCCCCTGTGACAGAAATGCGGCGGGAATCGTGGCAATCACAATGAACGGCAGGGCCAGCGTAACTCCTTTTCGTTGTCGGACGGCCGCCACCGAAATCACCAATGACACGATCACCAGAAACGGCCACAACGAAAGGAGGCAATTCGCGTTATCCGACTGGCTTTGTCCGGTCAACAAGCATGCTGACGTCCACACGAACGGAACCGACAACATAACAGCCGCCAATATCGTCATTGAGCGATTCGTGCGGCGAACCGAGAGAAACACCAGTCCGGCAATCAATGCCGCAAGCCACCATGGCAGAAACCGGTTGTCGTGCAGAGACCCCCACGAGGCCCACCGTGTACCCAGGCGTCGCGCGGCCGCGAACTGCCATGTCCAATGCAGGTAGTTCCGCAGGCCCGCAGTGACCTGGATCAGCACCGCCGCCAGCGCCAACCCCGCCGCAATGCCGCAGAGAATTGCGCCATATCCACGGGTGACGCCTTCGCGACGCCTGTCGATCACCAGCAGCGCCAGTATCGCAAGCCCCGCGCTGCCGAGGAACGCGAGTCCGGTGTTTTGTTTAGCGGTGGCCGGCACAACCAATGCCATGCCGGCCAGAAAACTCAGGCTTACAGGAAATCCTTTTCCTTCCGCGTATAGAAGCAAGAATATGGACACAAGAATTGCGAACGTGCAGTCGGCGTCGTAGCTGGGGTCCGGCCAAATGCAATAGATCCCAAGTACAGCCAGGGGCGCGCTCACGAGGAAGGCGGCCAGGCGCGGTTGCGCAACCGATCCGCGCAACAACCTCGATACAATTTGCCAGGTCAGTACGGTTGCAAGTCCGCCTACGACTGCGGCATACGCCACATGGTGCCAGAACACTGTTCCCGTGGTCTTGATGAGCGCCGCTTGTACCGCGTAGCTCAAAGGCGGGTACGCAAGGGGAAAATCCCGATAGGGGACCCACCCCATGGATATGCGATACGCGTCCTCCAACATGAAGCTCAGATCCCACAAGACACCCTGTCTTGAGTTCTGCAAAACCACCACCGCGGCCGTCGCGGCGAACAGTAGCGAGCCTGCAATCGCGTCCTTGCACCGCTCCGATACTGTCTTGTAGCGCATTTCGGCGAGACGGTATCACGAGATTGGTTAGCCGGCGCGAAACGCCTAAGCTGCGCCTTTACCTTGTGGAGCCTAGGGGAATCGAACCCCTGACACCTGCCTTGCAAAGGCAGTGCTCTACCAACTGAGCTAAGGCCCCTCATCGCGAATAGGTGGATGACCGGGAGGGTCAACCGCCGTCACGTGCCAGACCTCGACTCCGCGTCGTGACCGAACCACCGCCACCGCTACAGCGATCAGCGCCAGTGGCAAAGCTAGTCTCACGCAACGTCTTGACGGGCACATGGTTGTGGGCCTGGGAGGACTCGAACCTCCGACCTCTTCGTTATCAGCGAAGCGCTCTAACCGCCTGAGCTACAGGCCCGCACTCGCGTACGGACGAGCGACGAGATTACCGCAATCGCCGCCCCACCCCCAAAAACGTGTCGATCCGCGCTAGTCGCGGTCTGCCAGTGTCACTTCGATGCCGCCGATCAGATCGGTGGTCAGGTTGTAGACGAACGCGGCGATCGTGGCCATCGCCGTCAGCAGGACGATGTTGACCAGGCCGATGAGAACGGCGCCACCGAAAATCGTGCTGCTGGAGACCAGTTCACCGCTGCTGCCGCTGGTGTTGTTCAGCAGGTCGCCGACGTTGCTGTTCAGCTTGGCCCACACGCCCATGCCACCGAGCACGAGGTAGAGGAACGCCACCGCCGTCATCCAGACGAAGAACAGCGCCACCGAGAGCATCAGGGACACCTTCAACGTGCTCCAGGGATCGATCCGGCGGATCTGCATGCTGGCGCGAACCGGGCCGCGGGTTCGCCGCGACACCTGAACGCGGTTTTCGCGGGCTTCTCGGTTTTCTCGGCTCTCGGGGGTCGTCGAACGGCCCGCTCCCGATGGGCTTGAAACCTCGGCATTGCGGTCGGACGCGGTCTTGCGCTGTGGGGGTCCCGGAACTGGGCCGGACAGATCGGGCAACTCGCTGGCGTAGGCCTCGGCGGGTGGGCTGTCGCCGCGCGCCGGCGCGGCGTCGAGGTCCGGCGGGGGCGGATTCTTCGGATGTGCGGCCGCGCCGCCCCCCGGTGCGGCTGTGCCGGAGATGAAGCGGTTCAGCCGGGCATCAGCACCGGCGGGCGGGGCCGGCCTCGGCTCGGCAGGTGGTTCGGCCGGGCGTTGCGTCGGGTGCGGGGCGCGGGCGGTGCCGCGCTGCCTGGATGGCGAATCGCCGGCGCCTTGAATGCGGCCGGTCGGTATCGGCGTCGCGCGGTGTGTACCCGCGCGCTCGACCGAACCATCCCCATTGAGGCCGTCGGCCATTTTGGGGGCGCCCGGCTCGTTCGGTGAGGTCACCCCTACACTCCTTCGATCTCCTACGATGGCCGCCTCAGCGGCAGTCGCATTATGTGTGGCTGGGCTGAGTCTATTGCCCGGCTCCCGCCCGAACCCTTAGAGGACCACTGCTGGTCGCATCGCTACCCGGCTAGCCTTCCGAATCCGCAGCACCGTCGGCTTCCCCGACGGCTTCGTCTGCGTTTTCCTCGGCGTTGCGCGCGATGGCTAACAGTGTGTCGCCCTCACCCAGATTCATCAATCGAACGCCCTTGGTCTGCCGCCCTGCCTTGCGGACCTGGCGCGCCGCTGTGCGGATTACACCGCCTCCGGAGGTAATCGCGTACAACTCGCTGTCGTCGTCGACGATCACCGCGCCAACCAGCCTGCCACGCCGGCGGTCGTACATCACGGTCAGGACTCCCTTGCCGCCGCGGCCCTGCACCGGGTACTCGTCGATCCCGGTGCGCTTGGCGTAGCCGCCGGACGTGGCGACCAGCAGGTAAGTGCCTTCGCGGACCACGTTTAGCGACAACAGGTAGTCCTCGGTGTTGAACCGCATGCCCTGCACGCCGGAGGTTGCCCGGCCCATCGGTCGTAGCGCCTCATCGGTAGCCGAGAACCGGATGGACTGACCGTTGGCCGAGACGAGCAGCAGGTCGTCCTCGGACGAGCACAGCACCGCCCCGACCAGCTCATCGCTGTCGCGCAGGTTGATGGCCACGATTCCGCCCGAGCGGTTGGAGTCGAAGTCGGTCAGCTTGCTCTTCTTGACCAGCCCGTTGCGCGTGGCCAGCACCAGGTACGGGGCGTCCTCGTACCCGCGGATCTGGATCACCTGCGCGATCCGCTCCTCGGGCTGGAAGGCCAGCAGGTTGGCAACGTGCTGGCCGCGCGCCGTCCGTGAAGCTTCCGGCAACTCGTAGGCCTTGGCCCGATACACCCGGCCCTGCGTGGTGAAGAACAGGATCCAGTCGTGCGTCGAGCACACAAAGAAGTGCCGCACGATGTCGTCCTGCTTGAGCCCGGCGCCCTGCACGCCCTTGCCGCCGCGTTTCTGGCTGCGGTACAGATCGGTCTTGGTGCGCTTGGCGTATCCGGTTTCGGTGATGGTGACGACGACGTCCTCGCGGGCGATCAGGTCCTCGTCGCTGACGTCGCCGTCGGCGGCGATGATCCGGGTGCGACGGTCATCGCCGTGCTTGTCGACGATCTCCGTAAGTTCGTCGCGAACGATCGCACGCTGCCGCTCCGGCTTCGCCAGAATGTCTTCCAGGTCGGCGATCTCGGCTTCGATCTTGGCCAGGTCGTCGATGATGCGCTGGCGCTCCAGGGCAGCCAGTCGCCGCAGCTGCATGTCCAGAATGGCCTGGGCCTGGATTTCGTCGACGTCGAGCAGCTCGATCAGCCCGGCGCGGGCGATGTCGACGGTTTCCGAGGCCCGGATCAAGGCGATGACCTCGTCCAGCGCGTCGAGCGCCTTGACCAGGCCGCGCAGGATGTGGGCCCGCTCGTTGGCCTTGCGCAGCCGATAGGTGGTGCGGCGGACGATGACGTCGAGTTGGTGCGCGACGTAGTGGCGGATCAGCTGGTCAAGTCGCAGGGTGCGCGGCACCCCATCGACGATGGCCAGCATGTTGGCGCCGAAGCTCGTCTGCAGCTGGGTGTGCTTGTAGAGGTTGTTGAGCACCACCTTGGCCACCGCGTCGCGTTTGAGCTCCACGACGATGCGCACACCGACGCGGTCGCTGCCCTGGTCTTCGACGTTGGCGATGCCGGTGAGTTTGCCGTCGCGGACCTGCTCGGCGATCGAGGTGATGAAGTTGTCGTGGTTGACCTGATACGGCAACTCGGTGATGACCAAAGACGTTCGGCCTCTGGCCTCTTCGACCTCGACCACGCCGCGCATCCGGATGGAGCCGCGGCCGGTTTTGTAGGCGTCGACGATGCCTTGCGTGCCGACAATCAGCCCCGCGGTGGGGAAGTCGGGGCCCTTTACCCGCTGCGTGACCGCGGCCAGCGTGGCCTCTTCGTCGGCCTCGTGGTTTTCGAGGCACCAGAACACGGCCTCCGCGAGCTCCCGCAGATTGTGCGGTGGGATGTTCGTGGCCATGCCGACCGCGATGCCACCGGACCCGTTGGCCAGCAGGTTGGGGAACCGGCTGGGCAGCACCGTCGGTTCCTGCACCCGGCCGTCATAGTTCGGAATGAAATCGACTGTCTCCTCGTCGATTTCACGCAGCATCTCCATCGCCAGGGGAGTCAGCCGCGCTTCCGTGTTGTGGCTGACGAACCCGTTGGTGAGGAACGCGTGATCGTCGGTGTCGACACGCAGGCTGTACACCGGCTGCACGCCAGCATCGGTCACCCTCGCAACGCGAGCGTAGTAGAAGCGGCCGTCGGTGAGGTCGGTCGTGATCGCACGGACATCCGGATCGGCGATGTGCCCGAGGATTTCCGCGCCGCGGGTACGCCAGCGTTGGATACGGTCGACATTGTGACGATTGAGCCAGTCGCGGTCGGACCACGAGCCACCCGCATGCTTGCGAATGAATGCCGCCAGCCCGGGGACATGGTCGGTGTCCATGCCGGCGCACGGGGGCATGGCGTACAGGATCTTAGTCAGCTTAGTTTGCTTGGCACCGCCGAAACCGATTTGCGCTGCAAATGTTTCGGCCTGGGCTCGGTTGGTGATGACGACCTTGTGCTCGCCGACCGCCATCCGGTAGCGCCTCGAAACGACACCGAACTCGAGCAGCATTTGCTGAACGTTGATGGCTAGCCGCTCGCTGCGCGTGGAGTAGGAGATCTGAATCGTGTTGCGCGGCAGTGCAGAACACGACCCATCACCCTCGAAGAGCGCGTGCAGGAAGGCGCGCTTAACCGCGGCCGGGGACTGCCAAAGCCAGTCGGGAATCGCCTTGTCCGCTGACCGTTGCCCGCACAGGTCGCTGAGTCGCGTCTTCTTCAGTTCTGTGAGGTTCTGAACATCAAGCTCGTGCAGTGTGGAGCCCGACGCGATCATCCGAGAAGATACATAGCGCCGACCACCGACGACCGCGTCATAGGCGCCGACGACGGTGTTGAAGTAGTCCCGATCGCAGTTATTGAATCCCGCACGAGTCTCGGAGACAAAACCCTCGCTGATGAACGCCCCCAATAGGAGCGCTTCCAGCACGTCGTACCAGTCGGCCGGACCCAACTCGACTGGTGGTGTCCGCTGCAGGACGACGTAGTCGTTGGGGCGGATTTCTTCGATCAGCTTCCACAGCAGCGTGGGCACGCCGCCAACATCGACGAGGCACAGCAATGGATGGTTCGCTGTACCAGTGACTTCGTAACCCTCAGCTGTCGTGACTGCGTATGTCTGATGTTCGCCGGAATGGAAGAGGCGATCGGCCAGAACGGGGTCCCCGTGTCGATCAAGAACCTTCAACTCGATCGCGTTTTCCGAATTGGGTCGCGCGCTCGGAACAACATCGCCAATCCGCACCGACTGCCCGAAAGGCAGCCGCACCAACGCATCTCCGGTTAAGCAGTAGCGCATCGCGGCCGGTGGGTCGTTGCCCGGCGAGCCGAAGTTGCCCTGACCGTCGACGAGCGGGTACCGCAACGACCACGGCTGCGCCATGCGCACCAACGTGTCGTAGATCGAGGCGTCGCCGTGCGGGTGGTAATTGCCCATCGTCTCGGCGACCGACCGCGCCGACTTGGCGTGGCTGCGGTCCGGACGGAAACCGGAGTCATACATCGCGTAGAGCACCCGGCGGTGCACCGGCTTGAGGCCGTCGCGCACCTCCGGCAGTGCGCGGCCCACGATCACGCTCATCGCGTAGTCGATGTAGCTGCGCTGCATCTCCTGCTGGATGTCAACCGGCTCGATCCGGTCGCCTGCCTCGTCGCCAGGCGGCAGCGTGGTGTCAGTCATCTATTCCTCGTTTTGCGTTGGGATACGCGGGCCTGATCGATCAGACATCCAGGAAGCGAACATCCTTGGCGTTGCGCGTGATAAAGCTCCGGCGCGCGTCGACATCCTCACCCATCAGGATGGAGAACAACTCGTCGGCGGCCGCTGCGTCATCGAGGGTTACTTGGCGCAACACCCGCACGGCGGGGTCCATCGTGGTTTCCCACAACTCCTTGGCGTCCATTTCGCCCAGACCCTTGTAGCGCTGGATGCCGTCTTCCTTGTTGATCTTCTTGCCGGCCTTCAGTCCGGCATCCAACAATCCGTCGCGCTCGCGGTCGGAGTAGGCGAACTCCGGATCGCTGCGCTGCCACTTCAACTTGTACAGCGGCGGTTGCGCCAGGAACACGTGCCCGTTTTCGATCAACGGTCGCATAAAGCGGAACAACAACGTCAGCAGCAGCGTCGAGATGTGCTGCCCGTCAACGTCGGCGTCGGCCATCAACACGATCTTGTGGTACCGCAACTTGGTGATATCGAATTCATCGTGGATCCCGGTACCCAGTGCGGTGATGATTGCCTGAACCTCGGTGTTCTTGAGCACCCGGTCGATTCGTGCCTTCTCGACGTTGATGATCTTGCCGCGCAACGGAAGAATCGCCTGGAACATCGAATCGCGGCCGCTCTTGGCCGAGCCGCCAGCCGAATCACCCTCCACCACATATAGTTCCGACTTCCGTGGGTCGGTGGAACGGCAGTCGGCGAGCTTGCCAGGAAGTCCACCCAGATCGGTGGCGCTCTTGCGGCGCACCAGTTCCCGCGCCTTGCGGGCCGCGATTCGCGCCTGCGCCGACGAAACCGCCTTGTTCACGACCACCTTGGCGTCCGCCGGGTTCGCTTCGAACCAGTGCGTCAGCTGCTCGTTGCAGACCTTCTGCACGAACGACTTGACCTCGGTATTGCCCAGCTTCGTTTTGGTCTGGCCCTCGAATTGCGGTTCGCTGACCTTCACGGAAATCACCGCGGCCAAGCCTTCCCGGATGTCGTCGCCGGTGAGGTTGGGGTCCTTCTCCTTCAGTACCTTGCGATCCTTGGCGTACTTGTTCACCACCGACGTCAATGCGCTCCGGAAGCCCTCTTCGTGGGTGCCGCCCTCATGGGTGTTGATGGTGTTGGCGAAGGTGTGTACCGACTCCGAATAGCCGGCGTTCCACTGCATCGCGATTTCGACTTCGTGGTTCGGACCCTTGTCGGAGAAATCCACGATGCTGCTGTGGATCGGGCTCTTCGTGCGGTTGATGTGCTTGACGAAGTCCACCAGTCCGCCCGGGTAGTGGAACGTGCGGCTCTTGACCTTATGTGGCGCAGCCGATTCGGCCGCCTTTTCTTCGGCCGACTTGGGTGCCTCGGCCGTATCGCTGACCACGTCGTCGACGACCTCTTCTTCACTCACCCGCTCGTCGTTGAGCTTGATCGTCAAACCCTTGTTCAGGAATGCCATTTCCTGCAGCCGGCGCGCCACCGTCTCGAAGTCGTACTCGGTGGTTTCGAAGATGTCCGGATCGGCCCAGAACCTGACCCTGGTTCCGGTTTTTTTGGTGGCCTCGCCCTGCTTGAGGGTTCCCGGCTCGGCGTGGTCGTAGAACTGCGTCCACTCGTGGCCATCGCGGGAGATATCGACCTCGAGGCGGGTCGACAGCGCGTTGACCACCGACACACCGACACCGTGCAAGCCGCCACTGACGTTGTAGCCGCTATTCTCGCCGCCGAATTTGCCGCCGGCGTGGAGCTGGGTCATCACCACGTCGACGGTCGGGACACCGGTGGCGTGCGTCGCGACCGGTATTCCGCGCCCGTTGTCGGTGACCTCCACACCGCCGTCGTCGAGTAACCGCACATCGACCTGGTTCGCGTACCCGGCCATCGCCTCATCCACCGCGTTGTCGACGACCTCCCAGACGAGGTGGTGCAGACCGCGTTCGCCGGTGGATCCGATGTACATGCCGGGGCGTTTGCGGACAGCCTCGAGGCCCTCCAAAACGGTGATCTGCTCCGCGCCGTATTCGTTTCGTGGTTTCTTCTTTTGGGCAGCCACAGTCGGGATGCTCTCCTTGGGGTTGCATGCGAGCGGTCCAGTCACCGCAGCGGTCGCATACCCCACTCTACCGTGATCAAGGGGCGGGACCGATTTTCTGGGCGCGTTTCTACCTATCTCACCGCCCCGTGTGCTCGTTATCTTCATTCACCGCGCGTCCCGACGTTAGCCGAGATGGTCCGTTTCGTCCTGACGGCTCTGAGCCGCTTGTTGACGAACGGCCGTCTGGGGAAGAGTTCGGGCTACCCGTAGGTGTCCCGAGGCCCTCTGCCGGCGATGTGGCGTGGGCCCTTGCGCCAAGACGGTCGGGCCGGGCCGGTGATCTTCAATGAGGTCACCACACCGTTGCCAACCGCAGCGGCGATCTTGGCCAGCAATTGCGCCTGAATCAGCCGCAACTGGGTGGCCCAGGCCGTCGATTCCGCCGCCACGGTGAGCACTCCTTCTTTGAGCCCGGTCGGGGTCGCATGGTCGGCGATCTGATGGCCCACCACCGACGACCAGTGGCCCAGCACCGTGCCCTCCGCGACGTGCGCGGACCAGCCGCGGCTTTTCGCCAACTCGCGCGCCACCTTCCCCAGCGGCTGCGGATCAAAAGCGTCCGGCCCCGGCCCTGTCCAGCCCCGCCGCCGTCCCGCAACGCGGCGCGGCGCGGGCGGCACCGACCGCCCGCGTCCGGCGTTCTTTCCCTGCGCGCGGGCTGCGGCGCGGGCCTCCTCGAGGGTGCGCCTTACCAGGTCGATGCCCGACATCGCCTTGGGTTGTTCGGGATCTTTCCCGTCGCCGGGGTCGGTCACGATCGCACCGCCGATACCCGTCCGGAGTCGTCATCACGCAGATCGATATGCACACGCCTAGCGTCCCAGTCCGCCGGAATGTCTTCCAGCACCGCCGCAGTCACCAACACCTGCTCCGCAGATTCCGCCACAGCGGCCAACGCACGGCGGCGTGTGGTGTCGAGTTCGGCGAACACATCGTCGAGCAACAACACGGGCTCATCCCCGTCGGCCCGCAACAACTCGTAGGCGGCCAACCGCAGCGCCACCGCCAAAGACCAGGATTCCCCGTGACTCGCAAAGCCTTTGGCGGGCTGATCGCCCAGCCGTAACTCCAGGTCGTCGCGATGCGGACCGACCAGACACATCCCGCGCTCCAACTCCGCCTCGCGACGCGCCGCCAACGCAGCCAACAAGGCGGCCTCCAGGAATTCGCGATCGGCGCCCGCGATGTCCTCCTCGCTGTCGGTGCCGAGCCTCGTTCGGTAGACGATCGCTGCCGGGCGGGATCCGGGCGCCAGCAACTGGTAGGCCTTCTCCACCTCCGGTGTCAACTGATTCACCAGATCGATGCGTGCGGCCATCAATTCGGCGCCATGTTCGGCCAACCGGCCATCCCACACGTCGAGGGTGTCCAGGGCACTCCGGTCGCCTCGATATCGTGCGCCGGAAACGGACTTCAACAGCGCGGTGCGCTGCCGCAAAACCTTGTCATAATCGGCGCGCACACCAGCAATCGCCGGTCTTCGTACCGTCGCCAAATCATCGAGGTAGCGGCGCCGGTCCGCCGGATCCCCGCGCACCAAAGCCAAGTCTTCCGGGGCGAAAAGCACCGCGCGCAATACCCCGACCACCTCGCGCGTGCTGCGCACCGGCGAGCGATTCAACCGCGCCTTGTTGGCGCGCCCCGCCGCGATCTCGAGGTCGACGGCACACTCCCTGCCCTCGTTCACGACGATCGTCGACACCACCGCGCGGTCGGCACCCGTCCGGATCAACGGCATGTCCGTCCCTGTTCGGTGCGAACCCAAAGTGGTCGAATACCACAACGCCTCGATCAGGTTCGTCTTCCCAAACCCATTGGGACCCACGAACACCGTCCGGCCCGGCTGCAATTCGAGGTCGGCGTGCGCCCAGGACCGGAAGTCACGCAGTCCCAAATGCCGGACGTACACCTACCCAGGCAACCGGACTGGCATCAACAGATACACATAGTCCGTCGGCAACGCGGGAAATGGTCCACTGCCGGTCGGCTGGCTGTCATCGCCGAGCGCGGGCCGTAGCAGCGCCGGCTTGCCCGGCGTCGTGAAACCAAACGACACCCGCTCCGAATGGACCGATGCAAGGCCGTCGGTCAAATACGTCGGGTTGAACGCGATCGTCAACGGCTCGCCGACAAAATCGACCGGAAGGTCTTCTTCGGCTCGACCCACATCGTCGGCACCCGCGGAGAGCCGCAGCATGCCATTGGCGAACTCCATCCGCACCTGCGCACCCCGGTCGGCCACCAACGCAACCAGCTTGATGGCCTCGGTCAGCTCGGCCACGTTGATGGTGGCCACGGCCGTATGTTCGGCCGGCAGCAACTGGCGAAACTTCGGAAACTCCGCGTCCAGTAGGCGCGTGGTGCTGCGTTTGCCATTACCGCTGATGCCGAGCAGCCCGTCTTTTCCGACTCCCGTCCCGGCACCCAGCGACAACCGAACATCAGACCCGTCGGCGCTGGCCTTGGCCGCCTCGGACAACGTCTTCGCCGGCACCAACACGGCGGCTTCGGTGTCGGGCGCCAATGCCGACCAAGTCAGCTCGCGAACTGCCAACCGGAACCTGTCGGTGGCCGCCAAAACCACCGTGTCACCCGAGATCTCGACCCGAATGCCGGTCAACATGGGCAACGTGTCGTCCCGGCCGGCGGCAATGGCCACCTGACCGATCGCCTCGGCGAACAGATCCGCCGGCAGGCTGCCGGTGCCTTCCGGCAGCGCGGGCAGCGTCGGGTAATCCTCGACTGGCATCGTCGGCAACGAAAACCTGGCATTACCGCAGGTCAACGCAACCCGGTTGCCGTCCACGTGGAAGTCGACCGGCCTGTTGGGCAACGCCCGGGTGATGTCCGATAACAACCTTCCAGACACCAAAACCGTTCCGGGACAAGCGATTTCAGCTGCCACCTGGGCCTCGGCAGAAACCTCGTAGTCGAATCCGGAGATCGTCAGGCCCTGATCCGAGCCGGACAACAAGACTCCGGACAGCACCGGGACCGCCGGCCTGGTCGGCAGGTTCTTCGCCACCCACGACACCGCGTCGGCGAAAGACTCTCGCACCAGACGAAACTTCAAGTCGGTGAGGCCAGCTGTTGTCGTCGCCGCGTCCATAGCGTCCCTTTACCTGCCGAGTGTTCGAAAAACCAAAGTGGCTAGCCGCCCGTCGCTAGCAGTCGAACCACAACCGTAGATCGTCTGCGGCCATCTTGAAAGGTAATCGCGCAGGCAGACAAGCCGGGTCAACGACACTTTTTACGGCGCCCGGCGACGAGCGTCCCCAACCGTCTACTTCAAAGAAGAACCAACGGAGATATCTCAGTAACAGTATTAAGGGCTGTGCATTCTGGGGATAGGTGACCCTTGGCGCAGCTAGGGGAGTGATCCGGTTGTGGATGACGCCGTGGATAACTGTGTGGGCCCTGTTGGGCCGTTGGGGATGCGGCGAAGGTGTGCACGCAAACCCCATCGCTGCACCGGCGTTTGGTCGCGTTGTGCACAGAGTTTCGCACAGCACCAGCGGTGTGACTGGTGTGACAGGGGAGCGAGAAGTTTTTTGGATAAAAGTGATTCGAACGTCTCGAATCAGCGCTTGGACCGCTGGCGGATGCGAGTGGTGAGTTCTTTGACGTGATCGAAGACCTCACGACGCTCGGCCATCTCGGACAGGATCTTTCGTTGGGCGTACATGACCGTGGTGTGGTCACGGCCGAAGGCCTGGCCGATCTTGGGGAGTGACAGGTCAGTGAGTTCGCGGCACAGGTACATCGCGATCTGTCGCGATTGCGCCAGCGCTCGAGTTTTACCCGGGCCGCGCAACTCTTCAACGGTGGTGTCGAAGTATTCGGCGGTGGCGGCCATGATGGTGGCCGCGCTGATCTGCATGGTGCTGGCGTCGGCGATCAGATCGCGAAGCACGATCTCCGCCAGCGCCTTGTCGATCGGGGTTTTGTTCAACGACGCGAACGCGGTTACCCGGATGAGTGCGCCTTCGAGTTCGCGGATGTTGCGTTCGATGCTGCTGGCGATGAGCTCGAGGACTTCGTCGGGCACCGCCAGGCGTTCCATCTGTGCCTTCTTGCGCAGGATGGCGATGCGGGTCTCCAGTTCCGGAGGCTGCACGTCGGTGATCAGGCCCCACTCGAACCGCGTCCTCAGCCGATCTTCAAGGGTGGCGAGCTGCTTCGGGGGCCGGTCTGAGGAGATGACGATCTGCTTGTTGGCGTTGTGCAGTGTGTTGAAGGTGTGGAAGAACTCTTCCTGGATACCTTCCTTGCCCTCGATGAACTGGATGTCGTCGACCAGCAGCACGTCGACGTCGCGGTAGCTGCGTTTGAAGGCGACCTTGCGGTCGTCACGCAGCGAGTTGATGAAGTCGTTGGTGAATTCCTCGGTGGAGACGTATTTGACCCGCATACCCGGGAACAGTCGCTGGGCATAGTTGCCGGCGGCATGCAACAGGTGGGTCTTGCCGAGGCCGGACTCGCCCCAAATGAAGAGCGGGTTGTAAGCGCGGGCCGGCGCTTCTGCGATGGCCAGGGCGGCGGCATGGGCGAACCGGTTGGAGGCGCCGATGACGAAGGTGTCGAAGGTGTAGCGGCGGTTGAGACTGGTGCCGCCAAAGACGGCGGGGTCGGCGGTGTGTGGACGCTCGGCGAAGTAGTTCGGCCAGCTCTGCTCGTCGTTGCCGGCGGCTTCACCGTTTTCGTCACCCTCGTCGGTGTCGATGGTGATGTCGTCGAATTGGGACGCGGGGTCGGGCTGGGAAGAAATCCCCGGCTGTGCGAAAGCGGTCTCGTCGACGTCTTCGGCGGGTGGAGCGATGCGTACCCCGAGCTGGATCTGCTGTCCGAGCCGACGGCTGAGCGCATCGGTGATGGGTGCGCGCAGATGACGTTCGATCTCGTTTTGCACAAAGCTGCTGGGGACCGACAACAAGGCAAACCCCTCCACGATGGTGAGCGGCTGAACAAGATTCAGCCACGCTCTTTGCTGGGGGGTCAGAGGAGCGACGAGAGTGGTGCGGTTGGCGGCCATGCCGTCTGCGGTGAACTCGCCGTTGAGTTCGGATACGACCGCGTTCCACACTGTCGTGAAACCTGAACCGGGGTCATCGGTCAACGACGTAGTCTTCCTGGTTCTCGCGGATTCCGGGTCGAGGGGCAACCACGCTTGGCGACAAAGCAACTGTCCACATAGTTATACACAGGTGTGGACAGGATGCCCGTGAGCAAGCCGCAACCTACCGGCGACGGCCCGCGATCTCCGCGCTGATGACAACCCGGGCGGGTCGCCTAGACAGCTAGTTGATCGGCCATCCTCGCTTTGTCGTCGAGCGCCGTTCCACTCTGAAACGGCATTGCCCGAAGCTAACAGTTTTCCGTCCGGCTGCCAACAGTTCTGCTGCATTCCAATCGGCTTCTTTAGGGTCGTCTGGGGCGTGCTCTCTGTTGCTGCCGATATCGTGCCGCAGCAGCGTCGCGGAGAACGCGGGTTCTGACATTTATTCGGGTTTTGCCCGTTGGGGCAGACCAAGTTTGACCCAGCGAAGACCGCTCAGTACCCTCAAACAGTCGCCCGAAAGTCGGCGATACGGCTGCGACCCAGATCGTGTGTCCGGGGACCGCGCCGGCCAGTAGCAAGACCCACCTCCGAGCAACCCGTGGACGGACGCAGTCAACAAGCGTGGTGGGCGGATGGCTCGAATAGTTGAGCCACAGACAACGAGGAGAACGCCGTGGCCAAGGGCAAGCGGACCTTCCAGCCGAACAACCGGCGCCGAGCCCGCGTGCACGGCTTCCGCTTGCGGATGCGTACGCGTGCCGGGCGCTCCATCGTGTCCAACCGGCGCCGTAAAGGCCGTCGCGCGCTATCTGCCTGATCGCAACGTCAGGTTTTTCGGCGGTGCTTCCCGCACGCAACCGTATGAGGCGGTCAACGGAGTTTGACGCCACGGTGAAGTACGGCATGCGCACGGTGCAGCCCGATGTCATCGTCCATGTTCGGCGGGCGTGCGATCCCGACGACACGGGGCCACGCGTCGGGTTGATCATCGCCAAAACGGTGGGTTCGGCCGTCGACCGCCACCGGGTCGCGCGTCGGCTACGGCATGTCGCCCGAACCATGGTGGGCGATCTCCATCGATCCGATCAGGTCGTCATCCGGGCGCTGCCGAGCAGCCGGCAGGTGTCGTCGGCGCGGTTGGAGCAGCAGCTGCGGCGCGGCTTGCGACGTGCCCTCCAATCGGCGGGAGACGATCGGTGAGTCTCTCGGTAAGGATGCGTGCTGTCGTCGGCGGCGCCGGCAAGGGGACCGGCTCAGGGCTGGTTCGGGGACTGGTTTTCTTGATCCACCTCTACCGGCACATGGTGTCACCACTGCAGCCGGCGACGTGCCGCTTCATTCCAACCTGTAGCCAGTACGCCGTCGATGCTCTTACCGAGTACGGCTTGATTCGGGGGAGCTGGCTGTCCGTGGCCAGGCTCGCCAAGTGTGGACCATGGCATCGGGGAGGATGGGATCCGATACCGGAGCGTCGCCACTGCCGCGCGGGCTCCGCTGACACGAGCGACGCCTGGGGCGCCCGGGCGGAGCTAGCGGAAGGTGAGTCTTTTGTCGTTTGATCCGTTCAGTCTGGACGTCGTCTACTACCCGGTGTCGTGGATCATGTTGGTCTGGTACAAGTTGTTCGCGTTCGTGCTGGGTCCGACGAACTTCTTCGCGTGGGCGCTCTCGGTGATGTTCCTGGTGTTCAGCCTGCGGGCGCTGCTTTACAAGCCGTTCGTGCGCCAGATCCGCACCACCCGGCAGATGCAGGAACTGCAGCCACAAATCAAGGCGCTGCAAAAGAAGTACGGCAAGGACCGCCAGCGCATGGCGCTCGAGATGCAGAAGCTGCAACGCGAGCACGGCTTCAACCCAATCCTGGGCTGCTTGCCGATGCTGGCGCAGATCCCCGTGTTCCTGGGTCTCTATCACGTCTTGCGGTCGTTCAACCGCACTACCGGAGGCTTCGGCCAACCGCACATGTCGGTGGCCCAGAACCGGATGACGGGCAACTACGTGTTCACCCCGGCCGACGTGGGCCACTTCCTGGACGCCAACCTGTGGGGTGCCCCGATCGGCGCGTTCATGACGCAACATGCCGGGTTGGACGCTTTCACCTACTTCAGCCGTCCCGCGGTGATCGCCGTGGGTACCCCGGTGATGGTCCTCGCCGGCATCGCGACCTACTTCAACAGCCGCGCGTCGGTGGCCCGGCAGAGCCCGGAGGCGGCGGCCAACCCGCAGACCGCGATGATGAACAAGCTCGCGCTGTACGTGTTTCCCCTCGGTGTGGTCGTCGGCGGCCCGTTCCTTCCGCTCGCCATCATCCTGTACTGGTTCGCGAACAACATCTGGACCTTCGGACAGCAGCACTACGTGTTCGGCATGATCGAAAAAGAGGACGAGGCCAAGAGGCAGGAAGTCATCCAGCGCCGGGCGTCGAACGCGCCGGCGCCGGGGGCCAAACCGAAGCGCAACCCCAAGGCGGCAAAGGCGAGCGGGAACGGTTCGTCCACCGCCGGCGACGAGACGACCGACTCCGATGATGGAGCCGAGACGCAAGCGGCCGAAGCAAAAACGGAACAGGCCCAACCGGAGACGCCAGGTGCGGCCGGACGCGACGACGGTCCAAGCAACCGCACACCGCGGCCGGGAGCGCGACCCAAGAGGCGCAAGCGCTGACGAGGCTACCTCGGGCGAGTGACGCCAACTGGACAGGGACCCGTGGAAGAGGGAGAGAAAAAGACATGACAGACGCCGATACCACCGAGCGCGACTTCGAGGCCGGGCTCGACACACAAGAGTCCACCGAGGATGTTCCGGAGGACGAAACGACGCCGGAGACCAGCGACACGGAACCCGACGACCTAGAGGAGCGATTGGTCGCCGAGGGCGAGATCGCCGGGGACTATCTGGAAGAGCTGCTGGACCTGTTGGACTTCGACGGCGACATCGATCTGGACGTCGAGGGCAGCCGGGCCATCGTGAGCATCGACGGCGGCGACGACTTGAACAAGTTGGTCGGGCGCGGTGGTGAAGTGCTCGACGCCCTGCAGGAGTTGACCCGGCTGGCGGTGCATCAGAAGACCGGTGTGCGGAGCCGGTTGATGCTCGACATCGCGAGCTGGCGGCGCCGGCGGCGCGAAGAGCTGGCCGCGCTCGGCGACAAGATCGCGCGGCGGGTGCTGAACACCGGGGAGCGCGAGGAACTCTCTCCGATGACACCGTTCGAACGCAAGATCGTTCACGATGCCGTTGCGGCGGTGCCCGGGGTGCATAGCGAGAGTGAGGGCGCCGAGCCGGCGCGGCGAGTCGTGGTCCTGGTCGACTAAAACCGCGCGAGTCACAGCCGTGTAATTCGCGGATGGTGGACGCCCAGAGCAGGTGAAGGCCCCTTGAAAGCCTCCAGGAATCGAGAATGTTTCACGTGAAACAAGACCGGGAGATGTTTCACGTGAAACATGCCAGCGTCGGCGCGCCGGTCGACGCGGCCGCGATCTTTGGGGCGCGGCTCGATATTGCGCGGCGCTACGCAGAACTGCTGGCGGGCGCGGGCGTGGAACGCGGCCTGCTGGGGCCGCGCGAGGTGGACCGTCTTTGGGACCGCCATCTGCTCAACAGCGTCGCGGTGCAAGAGCTTCTCGATCCAGGGGATCGGGTCATCGACATCGGCAGCGGCGCCGGGTTGCCGGGAATCCCATTGGCGATCGCGCGGCCCGATCTCGAGGTGGTGCTTCTCGAACCGCTGCTGCGCCGAAGCGAGTTTCTCAGTGAGGCCGTCGCCCAACTAGGGTTGTCGGTCGAAGTGGTGCGCGGCCGTGCGGAGGAACCTTGGGTGCGGGATCAATTCGGCGGCAGGGACGCCGCAGTGTCGCGAGCGGTTGCAGCGCTGGACAGATTGACGAAGTGGAGTATGCCGTTACTACGGGCGGACGGGCGAATGGTCGCGATCAAGGGGAAGAGTGCTCCCGACGAAGTGGAAGCACACCGGCGTGTGATGGCGGCATCGGGCGCCGTTGATGTCAGGGTGGTGACATGTGGCGCGAACTACTTGCGTCCGCCCGCAACCGTGGTTTTAGCGCGGCGCGGAAGTCGGGCGGACCACCGGCCGCCACGGACGGCAGGCAGGAGGGCACGGTGAGTTCTCCGCAGGACCGGCTCGGTGGTTCCGCGCCGTCACCGGTCGTCGCGCACGCGCACCCGCCGGCTCCGGTGCCCGTCGCACCGCAGGCGGCGCCGTTACCGGCCGACGACACGGATGCCGCCACCGGCGATGTTTCACGTGAAACATCCGACGAATTTGACACGCCGATCGGCGCCGCCGCGGAGCGTGCCATGCGGGTGCTGCACACCACCTACCCGCCACTGCGCCGCCCCCGCCAGCGCCGGCTCTTCACGATCGCGAACCAGAAGGGCGGCGTCGGTAAGACCACCACCGCGGTCAACCTCGCCGCCGCCCTTGCCGTGCAAGGACTCAAGACGCTGGTCATCGATCTCGATCCCCAGGGCAACGCGAGCACGGCGCTCGGGATCCACGACCGGCAAGCGGGCACGCCCTCCTCGTACGAGGTACTCATCGGCGAGATCTCGTTGCGGGACGCCATACGGCCCAGCCCGCACAGCGCGCGGCTGTTCTGTGTGCCGGCGACGATCGATCTGGCGGGCGCCGAGATCGAGCTGGTGAGCATGGTGGCGCGCGAGAACCGGCTGCGCACCGCGTTGGCCAAGCTCGACCACCTCGACTTCGACTACGTCTTCGTCGACTGCCCGCCGTCGCTCGGACTGCTGACCATTAACGCGCTCGTCGCCGCGCCGGAGGTGATGATCCCGATCCAGTGCGAGTACTACGCGCTCGAAGGCGTGTCACAACTGATGCGCAACATCGAGATGGTGAAGGCGCACCTGAACCCTCAACTCGAGGTGTCCACCGTGATCCTCACCATGTACGACGGCCGAACCAAGCTCGCCGACCAGGTGGCCGAAGAGGTGCGCAAGTACTTCGGAACCAAGGTGTTGCGCACCGTGATTCCGCGGAGCGTAAAGGTTTCGGAGGCGCCCGGTTTCAGCATGACGATCATCGATTACGACCCCGGTTCGCGCGGGGCGATGAGCTACCTCGACGCGAGCCGCGAACTCGCCGAGCGTTTTTGAGCACCATCCGTGAAGGGACGACCATGACGCAGCCGTTACGTAAGAAGGGCGGCCTCGGCCGGGGCCTTGCTTCGCTGATCCCCACCGGTCCGGCGGACAGTGACTCCGGTCCGGCGACGCTGGGTCCGCGGATGGGCGATGCGACCGCCGATGTCCTGATCGGGGGACCGGCGCCGGATGCGGCCGCGATGGGTGCGGTGTATCGCGAGATCCCGCCGAGCGATATCGAACGCAACCCGCGTCAGCCGCGTCAGGTGTTCGACGAGGAGGCCATGGCCGAGCTGGTGCACTCCATCCGCGAGTTCGGTCTCCTGCAGCCGATCGTGGTCCGCGCGGTGGCCGGATCGCCGAGCGGTGCGCGGTATCAGATCGTGATGGGGGAGCGGCGTTGGCGCGCCGCCCTGGAGGCGGGCCTGGCCACCATCCCGGCCATCGTGCGTGAAACCGGCGATGACAATCTGCTGCGCGACGCCCTGCTCGAGAACATCCATCGAGTACAGCTGAACCCGTTGGAAGAGGCGGCGGCTTACCAGCAGCTGCTCGACGAGTTCGGTGTCACCCACGACGAACTGGCGTCGCGCATAGGCCGCTCGCGGCCGCTGATCACCAACATGATCCGGTTGCTGAAGCTGCCGATCGCGGTGCAGCGGCGGGTGGCCGCGGGGGTATTGTCTGCCGGCCATGCCCGCGCGCTGCTGTCCCTGGAGGCCGGCCCCGAGGCGCAGGAGGAGCTGGCCGGCAGGATCGTCGCGGAAGGCCTGTCGGTGCGAGCGACCGAGGAGGCGGTCACCCTGGCCAACCGCGGTGACGCCGCCACCCCGGCACCGCCGCGGCGCAAGCCGATCCAGATGCCCGGCCTTCAAGAGGTTGCTGAGCGGCTGTCGGACGCCTTCGATACGCGGGTGACTGTCAGCCTCGGCAAACGTAAGGGGCGGATCGTGGTGGAGTTCGGCTCGGTGGATGATCTCCAGCGAATCGTCGACGTGATGACCCCTGCCAAGCCATGATCGTCCATCCCGTGTAATTACGTCACTGTGACGCCGAGCCGGTTACGGAGGCACGACCACGCGCCGCAATCCCCGCACCCTGCGGGAGTTCCCGTGTGGTTCAAGCTATTTCATCGTTCGGCTTCGCCGCCGGCGCGGTGCGCCAGACCGCTTCGCCGCGCCAGGTCAGGTGGCCGGGCAAACACTGGTCCGATGACGACCAACTCTCCTATTCTGGAGGGGTTGCCGGTTGCAGTTGGCCGCACTATCGCACGGAAGCCAGGAGGCTAGTGTCCGCTCGAATCATGCCGCTTCGGCTCGAGGCCTTCGAGCAGCTTCCCAAGCACGCGCGCCGCTGCGTCTTCTGGGAGGTTGACCCCGCGACCCTCGGCAACCAGGACCACCTCGCCGACCCCGAATTCGAAAAAGAAGCCTGGCTGTCGATGGTGATGCTGGAGTGGGGCTCATGCGGTCAGGTCGCCACCGCAATCCCGGATGACGAGCGCAGCCACACCGAGCCGCCGTGCCTTGGGTACGTCCTCTACGCGCCGCCGCGGGCGGTGCCGCGGGCGCAGCGCTTTCCCACCGCGCCGGTGTCCGCCGACGCGGTGCTGCTGACATCGATGGGGATCGAGCCAGGGCAAGCCGGCGAGGATCTGCCACAGGGGCTCATCGCGCGAGTGATCGACGAGTTGGTCCGGCGCGGGGTTCGGGCGTTGGAAGCGTTCGGCCGCACGCCGGCGGCTTCCGAGTTGCAGGATCCGCGGACCGCCGACCCCGACGTCCGGCCGGTGTTGGAGGCACTCGGCGACTGTTCGGTTGACCACTGCATCATCGATGCGGACTTCTTGAAGGACGTCGGTTTCGTCGTGGTGGCGCCGCATAAATATTTTCCCCGGCTGCGACTGGAACTGGACAAGGGCCTTGGTTGGAAGGCCGAGGTCGAGGCGGCGCTGGAGCGGCTGCTGGCCAACGCTCAGCTGCAACAGCCGGTGGGCGCGGGCTCCACGGCAGGGAACACGCTGTCGTCCACCGAGTGTGGTTAGGAACCGCCCAGTCTGCTGGCCCGTTCCACCGACAACTCGTGAGCTAGCAGCTCGGCGAAGGTGAATGTGCCCGTGGGCCTGTCGTTCTTGCCCAATAGATAGAGCCGCTTGACCGCGGCGAGGATGCCTTCCGCGATGGCATCGCGAGTCTGCGTCGAGGTCAGCATTGCGCGATCGCGCGGGTTGGTGATGTAGCCGACGTCGACCTGAACGGTCGGCATCCGAGTCAGTCGCAGCAGATCCCACGTCCGGCCATGCGTCCGACAATCCCGCAAACCGGTGCGGGCCACCACTTCTCGTTGGATGAAGTCAGCGAGGTTGCGTCCGATGGTAGAGACCGAACCATGCGAATTTCCGAAGTGAAAGGAGGCCACACCGCTGGCCGAAGGGCTGCTCTGGGATTCGCAGCGCAGGCTGATCATCAGGTCTGCGCCGACGTTGTTGGCCGTGGCGGCGCGCTCGGCGTCCGACGGGCTGTGATTGGTCGGCCGCGACAGGAAGGTCTCCATGCCGATGGCGGTCATCCGCCCCTCAAGCCGACTTGCCAAGTCCCACAAGACATCCGCTTCGCTCACGGGGCCCTCCGGACCCTGCATGATGAAGCCGTTGTCCGCGCCTCCGCGGCCCGGATCGATAATGATCCGCTTGCCCGATAGTTTTGGGCCGGACCGGCGGACCAACTCTTCTTCACGAATGGCATGTGGCGAGCCGCCGCTGACCCGCGAACTCAGGAAGTACAAGGAGCGCAAGGTTTCTGGGCCGCAGATACCGTCCGCGGCAAGCCCATACTCACGCTGATACGACATCAAAGCGTTGTGGGTCTGCAATCCGAAATAACCGTCGACCAGGCCGGTGTAGAAGCCGAGGTCCTGCAGCCGCGCCTGCAACGTGGCGACGTCGTCGCCGTACAGCGGGGCGCCGAATTGGTGATACAGCGTGCGCGCGCCGAGCCGGTACGACGCCTCCTTCAACGCGCGGTACGTCGCCTCGCCGACAATCCCGTCCACCAGCAATCCGCGATGCTGCTGGAAAGCGCGCACCGCCTGATCAAGCTCGGCGTCGAAGACCTCGAGGGACACGTGCTGGCCGGTCGTCAGGTCTTCGTCGTGATCTTCCAGCAGCCCCAGCGCGGCCAACGTAACCCTGATCTCGGTCACAGCAGCGCCGCGGTCGCCACAGCGCAGCGCGTCGCCGTCTTCGCGGCGCGGACTCGACATACAAGGCCCCTCTGGGACAATCGACCTGCTGAATGTGGGCAATCGCTAGGCGTTATTGTCGCAGATGCTTCCCAATTTCGGGAAAACCCCAGGCTAAGCGCGGGGCGCGCCGCGCCGAAGTAGATCGGGGTCAGGTGAGGTTCGGAACCGCGTCGGAAAGCTCGCGCAGCAACGCCGCCTTGCCCTTGGCGCCGACGATCCGTTTCACCGGTTGGCCGTCTTTGAACAGGATCATGGTGGGGATCGACACCACCTGGAAGTCGCGCGCCGTCTCCGGGTTGGCGTCAACGTCTAGCTTGGCGACGGTGAGCTGACCGGCCCGCTCGCTGGCGATCTCTTCGAGAACCGGCGCGACCATCTTGCACGGTCCGCACCAAGTCGCCCAAAAGTCAACCAGCACAGGCTTATTGCTCGACAACACGTCCGTGGAAAAAGACGCGTCGGACACTTCTATTGTGTTACCTGCGTTTTCGGCGTCGGTCATCGTGGTGCTCCAATCAATGTGTCGATACCCTAAGCGATTCCAGCTGCTTCTCGTCGTCAGGCGCGTCTGACTCGTGCTCGGCCAGCCAACGCTCCGCGTCGATGGCCGCGGCGCAGCCACTGCCCGCGGCGGTGACGGCTTGCCGGTAGGTGCGGTCCACCAGATCGCCGGCCGCGAAGACGCCCTCCAGCGACGTGCTCGTGGTGCGCCCCTGCGCAAGCACATAGCCGTCGGGGTCGACGTCGACGACATCTCGCACCAGCGCCGAGCGCGGCTCGTGACCGATTGCGACGAACACGCCGCTCACCGGGAGGGCCGTTTCTTTGCCAGTTACCGTGTCGCGCAACCGCAATCCGGTCACCGTCGTGTCGCCGTCCACCGCGACAACGGTGTGGTTGGTGATGAACTTGATCTTGTCGTTGTTTCGAGCTCGATTGAGCATGATTTTGGATGCCCGAAACTCGTCGCGGCGGTGCACGAGCGTCACGCTGCTGGCGAAGCGGGTCAGGAAGAGGGCTTCCTCCATCGCGGAATCACCACCGCCGATGACGGCGATGTCCTGGTCGCGGAAGAAGAACCCGTCACAAGTGGCGCATGAACTCACACCGCGGCCCAGCAACTCCTGTTCGCCGGGCACCTGCAGATACCGCGCCGCGGCACCCATGGCCAAGATGACCGCCCGGGCCCGGTACGTCTCGCCGTCGGCGGTGACGACCGACTTGACCGGTCCCTCCAGGGATACCGACTCGACGTCTTCCATCCGCAGGTCCGCGCCAAAGCGCAACGCCTGCTCACGCATCTCGTCCATCAACTCCGGGCCGGTGATGCCGTCGCGAAAGCCCGGGTAGTTCTCCACCTCGGTCGTCGTCATCAACGCACCGCCGAAAGCGGTGCCCTCGAACACCAGCGGCGCGAGCTGCGCCCGGGCCGTGTAGAGCGCCGCGGTGTACCCGGCGGGACCGGAACCGATGACGATGACGTCGTGGACGGTGTCCTGAGCATCAGAAGCAGAGGTGTCGAAGGTCATGCGAGCCTTTCAGGTGCGGAAGCTACGTCTACGAACGCCAGGGTAGGCGAGGGTGTTCCCGGGTGTTGGACACCACACTAAGGGCCCCTAAGGGCGTTGCACCTGCGTGCTGGCCAATAACCCGGTATCGGCCGCACTGCAATTCAGGGCCACCGCGAACACCGTCAGGTTCCCGGGCGTGTCGGCGGGCAGGATCAGGAGCACCCCGGGACGGGCGTTGATCTCGATCGGTCGCGCGCCCAGCACCTGCGTGGATGCCGGATACCCGAGGCCACTGAGGCAGGAGGCGCGGCGCGCCTGATCGCCCAGGGGGCCGTAGTCCGGGCTCTGGTGAAGCAAGCCGACGATCTCCGCCTGCGACAGCGGAATCACGGGTGGGGGCGTGGACACCGTGATGTGCTCGGCGGTCGCGGGGGTGCTGGGCGTGGGCTCCGGTGCGTTGATCAGCGCCGCGGTGCCCAAGCCGATCGCCGCCAGCGCCGCCCCCGCGCCGGCCACGCCGGCGACCAGCCGCCCGGGTCGGATACCCGGCCGGGCCGAGTGAGTGGCGCCGCTTCGATCCGCCGTGCGCAGTGCCGCCGTGACGCGGGCGGTGACCTCTGGCGGGACGTCCGGCGCCGACGTCGGGTCGGCACCCAGCGTGGCGACGTCGCAGCGCACTTGGTTCAACACGCGCAGGATCGCCTGTGCCCCGGGGTCATCGCGGACCCGTTTGCGTACGCGGGCCGCGGAATCGTCGTCCAGCAGACCGGCCTGCAGGTCGGCGAGAAGCTCAACCGTCAGGGGCGCGTCCGCATCGGCTCCATCGCGAGCCGCGGATTCGTTGTCGGCTTCACCCATCCGCCCCAGTGTCCGTCATGCACCCGTCGATGGCCACGCACGACCCGGAGTTCAGGGCCGTTCGGGCGTGGCGCGCGCGGCGGCACCCAGATAGCCGAGCAGCTCGGCGAGGCGAACCCGTGCGCGGGAACATCGGCTCTTGACCGTGCCCTCCGCAACGCCCAGCAGGGCGGCGGTGTCGGCCACCGAGTAGCCCTGCATGTCGACGGCCACCACCGCCGCGCGTTGTTCGACGGGTAGCCGCATCAAGGCCCGCTGCACCACAATGGCCGTCTCGACCTGCGCCGTGCGATCGGCCACCGGGTAGACGTCCTCCAGCGGGCTGGTCGGGTGGGCTTTGGTGCGCCGCAGCCGGTCCAGGCAGGCGTTTACCACGATCCGGTGCAGCCAGCTGCCGACCGCGGCGTCGTGCCGAAACGCACCGGCGCCGCGGTGTGCCGAAAGCATCGCGTCCTGCAGCGCGTCTTCGGCATCCTCCCGGTTATGAGTGGTGAGCCGGGCAAGGCGGTGCAGTTGTCGTTGATGACGGTGAAACAACTCGCCGAAGGCGTAGCGGTCGCCGGCGACATGGGCCGCCAGCAGCTCGGCGTCACTGCGTTCCCGCTGGCTGTTTCCCCCGACACCCACGGCCGGACAGTATCCAATCGGTTGTCGTGCGGCACTTCACCACGGCGTCGGCCTGTGCGCGCCGTCAGGACGCGGCCTGAACCGTGATCTCCGAGATGCTGGCCTGGCTCTTACCGTTCGTTGTTCCCAACGTGGAGATCCACACCAGCAGGTTCGACGTCGGCGCGCCGGACTTCACCGGGATGGTGTTGTGACCCTGCTTGAGGGTCGTGGTCGTCAGCACCGTGGTGTCTTTCAATTGTGACGGCGTTGGTGTGGGCGACGAGCGAATCTCGACTTTGGTCCCGGTGCTGGAAATGTCGATGTTGACCTGGCCAACCACGGTGGGCTTGGGCAGCTGCAGCATCAACCCTTCGCCCTGTTTGTAGTTCGGGAACGGGACGGCGTCTGTGTACAGCTCGGTTGACCAGGAGGTGGTGGGGTCGCCGTCGATCGCCAGCCCGGCCTGGTCCGCGTTGTCTGGGTCGCCGTCGAGGGTGAAGACCGTGGCCTTGGTCGGTTTGATGACGCTCCCCGCGGGAGCCGAATTGCCGCCCGACGCTGTGGTCGTCGATGAGGAGGGCCCGTTCAGCCCGAGTTCGTCCTTGTTGAGGCCACCGCCGACATTGCCGAAGATGCTGCTCACCACCGACGCCAGCAC
>Ga0182038_10000104_pt1 | contig 40413 bp, 41 predicted proteins | sample sta12Can44000108_FD_125976 | JGI IMG/M metagenome (GOLD analysis project Ga0182038, IMG submission 125976) | Lab enrichment of tropical soil microbial communities from Luquillo Experimental Forest, Puerto Rico - statanox.12C.anox.44.000.108 | ecosystem: Environmental > Terrestrial > Soil >...
ATTCCACGTTTTCGAAAAACTTCCAGCCTTCGCGAAGCATTGGCCCCGAACGCTTTTCGACACGCGTCCAACAACTCGTGCTGCGAACAGCGCGCCGCCACCCACCGAGTTGCTGGCCACCGTCGACACTAGTGGCCGCCGAAACGGCCGGCCGGGCCGCTCAGGGCACCGAAACCGGAGGGGCTGCGCGCTTTTCGACACGCGTGCAACAACTCTCATGATGAGCAGGCGGCCCGCGACCGGCCCCGGCGATTAAATACTGACCACGCCGAGATACTGCCCTCCGACCGGTCCACCCTACGGCATCCGCGTGCGATGCCGCTTGTCGTGGGGCGGGACGCCGTTGACGCCGCCGATCGACTCCGCATAGGTGCCCACCGCGAACGCCGCCGCAGAACCCATGACCGCCAACGCTTCCCGGTTGACGTTGTCGATCGTGTCGCGGGGGCCCTGGTAGTTGGGGTCGAACGGGACACCCGCCTGACCGCCCCAAAGTCGCGCCTGCACCGCGGTTTTCGTTTGCGAAGCACCGGTGGTCACACCCCCGATCGGCACGCCCGCGACCATGAACGGGTGGTAGTCGCTCCTGGTGCTCAGCGGCATATCGGCGGGCCGCTTCCCGGCCATGTACAAATACCCGGCCAGTGTGCGCTCGATGCCGGCCGAACCGTCGGGCACATCTCCGAATGCGATTCCGGGGGACGGCGGACCGGACTGGTCGCCGTCGTGGGTGAAGAACCCGGCGTTCGGCGAACCCAACACGGTGAGGTCCACGTACATGGCGATGTCGTTGAGTTGATCGCGATCCAAGCCGAAGACGTAATCCATGGCGCCGTTGAACCCGTCCTCGTCGGCTCCCCAGAACACGAACCGCACCGCATTGTTCACCGGAGCCAACGGGCCCAGTTGTAGCGCCGTTTCCAGCACGGCGGCCACGCCGGTCCCGTTCTCGTTTATGCCCGGACCGCCACGTGGGCTGTCGAGGTGCGCGCCGAGGATGATCACCTCGTTCGGCGAGCCGGTTGCGGTCTGCGCCAGCACGTTTCGCGATGTGATGTTGACGTTCTCGGCGTCCAGCACCAGACGGATCGGCGCGGTGCTGCCCGCGAGCGCGCTCGCGCCGTAACCACCCACGACCCCCACCGGCACGGTCAGCTGCTTGAAGTAACCGGGACTGAACAACGTGGGCGGAGCCCCCTGGCCGCCGGGCGAGCTGAGCACGATCAGCGCCGCCGCGCCCTTGGCCACGGCGCTGTTCTGCTTGTCGACCACCGAGCAGCGAGTGTCGTCGACGACGGCGATCGCGCCCTTGGGCATCGCGGCCGGGTAATCGGTGACTGCGCAGCCCGACGGCTGCGTCGGCCGGACCGGCTGCCCGGTCAGGCCGCCGGGCGGTGTGCGGACCAGCAGCGACGCCTGGTCGACCTGATAGGTCCGGCCGGCTACCGTCAGAGCCGGCTTACCCGGCGAAACGATATTCAGCCGGTCGAACTGCGGCGTAGAGACCTTAAAACCCTTGTCCCGCAAGGTCTTCGCGACGTACTCGACGCTGGCATCGTAGCCCGGCGTGCCCTCCGCACGGTTCCCGTGGTTGGCGTTGGCGATATCCTGCAGCGCGCGCAGGTGGGTGAACATGCGGTCCGCGGTGACCTTCCCGGCCAATCCCCGACCCAGGTCCGGCGCCGCAGCCGGCGGCGCCGGGCGCGGCGCCGAGCACCCCGCCACCAGCCCGGTCAGCACCAACGCTGAACCCAGCCGACGGATCACGGCCCCGATCATGGCTTGGAGAGCATATGGCGGACGCGGTCGGCCATGTCCGGGACCCCATTTCGGCCGCCGATGTCCTGCGCATACAGCGCCACCGCGTACGCGACGCCGCCGCCGCTGATGCCCAGCGAGGTGCGATCGATGTGGTCGAGGGTGTCGGTCTTCTTGTGATAGTTGGGATCGAACGGCTCGTCAGCGGTCCCGCCCCACAGTTTTGCCTGTTCGGCGGACTTCTTGTCCTCGGCGCCGGAGAACAGCCCGCCCGCCGGGACGCCGGCGAGGGTGAATCCGTCGTAGTCGGAACGACCGTCGAACGAGGTGTCCTGTGCGGTCTTGCCGGCCGACTTCAGGTAGGCGACCAGCGTGCGCTCGATGCCGGCCGAGCCCTCGGGTACCACCGGGTGGCCGCGGGCGTCCATTGGCAGCGATTGGTCTCCGTCATAGGTGAAGTAACCGGGGTTCGGCGATGCCAGCATGTCGAAGTTCAAATACAGCGCAATGTCTTTGAGCCCGTTCAGGTCGAGCGACTCCACATAGTTGCGCGACCCGATCAGTCCGAGTTCCTCCGCGCCCCAGAAGCCGAACCGTACCGCGTTGTGCACAGCCGGCGAATTCCCTAGCTGGACTGCGGTTTCCAGGACCGCGGCCACCCCCGAGCCGTTGTCGTTGATGCCCGGACCCTCGGGCACGCTGTCCAAGTGCGCCCCTGCCATTACCACGTCGGTGGGCGACCCGGTCTTGGTCTGCGCGATGACGTTGCGGGCCCTGAAACTCTGGACGCTCGCGTTGAGCTTGATGGTGGTCGGTCCCGGCTGCGCGCGCAGCTGCCCTCCGACGGACCTGGACACGCTCACCACCGGAATCTTCACATCGGTGTTTGCCCCGAGGGTGCCGCCCATCTCCTTCTCGTCGACGTTGTCGGCGACGATCATCGCCACCGCACCGCGCTGCGCAGCTGCAGCCTCCTTCTGGGCGAACGGGCAAGTGCCGCGATCCACCAGCACCACCGCGCCTTGCACCGGCAGCCCGTCAAAGTCGGAGGCCTGACAGCCCGCGCCCTCCCCGACGGGTCCGGGCACCAGCGGAGCACTCACCCCGTCCGGCGGGGTGCCGATGGTGAACTCGAGTGCACGCGCCTCCACGGTCTTGCCGGCGACCGTCAGCGCGGGCTTGTCGGTGTGCGACACCCGCGCCGAGAACTCGGGCGTCTGAACGTCGAAACCGCTGTTGCGCAACGTATTCACCACATAGTCGACGCTCGCCTCATAGCCGGGGGTGCCCACCGCACGGGTGCCGTTATTGGCGTTGGCGATCTCCTGGAGTTTCGCCAGGTGCGCCATCATCGCGTCGGCCGTGACCTTGTTGTGTATCGCGTTGGCAAACTCGGCCGCGGCCGGGTTGCCGGTCGCCTGTTGCATGGTGGCGGATCGATGGGAGCAGCCGGCCAGCCATGCGGTCAGGGCGACCGCGGCGAGGACCGTGTGGATCGTCCTGGAATCAGACATGCAGCACATTGAATGGCGCAAACGGGATGTTGCGCACCACAAACCAAGCCGCCACCAGCAGCAGTGCCACCATCGCGGCCCACCGCTGGTGCTGCCATCCCCTGACCCGTCGGCCCGTCACGCGGCCGTAGGTCCACCCGACATACGCCCACACCAACAGCACCAGCGCCACCAGGCCCAGTGCGTTAAACCTTGCGGCCGCCGCCAGGTTGCCGTGCATGAGCGAATACAGCATCCGGGCGCTGCCGCACCCCGGACAGTCGATGCCCAACAGGGCCTTGGTCGGGCATACCGGCAGCGGGCCGCCCGGGGTGGTGGGATCGCTCACCCAGGTGGCGGCGCACACCAATGTCGTGGACGCGGCCACCATCAGCGGCGCGCCGAGAGCAAACGGCACGGGCCGGTGGAGCGTGACCACGAGAGGATCCCCCTTAGAACATCGCGGAAAGCATCGCGTTGGAATGCTCGGCATTGAGACCACCCGCCACCGAGAAGATGATGACGATGACCACCCAGACGGCCCAGATGACGACCGACCAGATCACCCATTTCCGGGCACTGGCGGAGGCCGCCTGCGACTCGGCGCGCAAACCCTGCGCCCACAATCCGTTGACCGACGCAGCTTTCACGATCGCGACGATCCCGGTGATGGGGAAGCAGAACAAGGTCGCCAAAATCGACCACACCAAATAGCTATTCGGGGCTTGCCCCGCGGGCTGCTGCGGCGGGTAACCGGGGGGAGGCGGTGGCTGGGTCATGGATTCTCCGGTCGCGAGGCGTCAGCGGGCCTTAAGCGGTGCCTACCCTACCCGAGCGCCGCCGCGACGGCATTATCTCCGCAAAATTCTCTCTTTTCGGCCAGCCTTGTTTCGCCGGGGTGGCAGGTGCGGCATCGGCATCAAAATTCTTGGCAATTAACCGCTTTGCGGGTTGGGCATTACCTCGCCGTAATGCAGCAACAATACGCAAGCAAGGCCGAAATGATGCCCACACAGACAATTTCCTGCGGAATGTGTTGCATCGTCAGGACATAGCCCTACGATCCCTTTTAGCAGAAGCAACTGTTTTCCGGTGAGCGAGGCAAACCGTAAGGAGTCGAGAATGACCCATCTCAGCAACGCGCTGCGGGCCGCGACGGCCACCGTGCTCATGGGCGGTTTCGCCATTGCGGGTGCCGCCAACGCGGTCGCGGACCCGAACACGACCGGTAGCTCGGCGGACATCAACACGCTGGCCGGCTCGTTGTCGAAGGGCTACGGCCTCAACAACTGCACCGCGCAGAACCTAACCAGCGGCGAACTGGCCGCACTCAATTGCGGCCAAAGCCCCGACCCCAGCGGCCCCGCCCAGGCGAAGTACATCCTGTTCAACAATGGCGACAACTTAGCCGGCTCCTTCAAAGCCAGCATCAAAGACGACGTTCTGACGTCTTGCGGGGACGCCGGCCAGTCACCTACCACCTGGCACCAGGGCAATTCCACCGCCAACGCGGGATCGGTGGCGTGCGGGACTTACCAGAATGCCGCCGAGATCATCTGGACCACTGACGCCAAGAACATATTGAGCTACATCCGCGCATCCAACAACGACGTCCCGGCGCTCTACCAGTGGTGGCGGGCCAACGGCTGACCTTCAAGCTTGAGCCGCAACAACTTTAAGGAGTTCATGATGTCCCATTTCACGAATGCCCTGCGGACCGCGACGGCCGTGGCGCTCATGGGTGGTTCGGCGATCGTCGGTACCGCCGTGGCGAGCGCGGACCCCAACACCGGCAGCTCGGCAGACGTCAACACGCTGGCCAGCGTGCTGTCGAAGGGCTACGGCCTCAACAACTGCCAATCAAGTCCATTGACCGGTTCCATAGTGGCCGAGCTCGATTGCGGGCAAAGCCCGGACCCCAACGGGCCGGCCGCCGGCGTTTACGAGCTCTTCAAGAACACGACCGATTTAGCCAGTGCGTTCTCGGATAACCTCGGCGGCGTAACCCAGGTCGCTTGCGGCGACAGTGGTAAATCACCGACGACATGGAGCCAAGGCGGCCAGACGGCGGGGCAGGTGGCGTGCGGAACCTACAAGAACGCCGCGGTAATAACGTGGACGACCGACAGCAAGAACGTGTTGAGCCACATCCGCGCGTCTAACACCGACGTCAACGCGCTCTACCAGTGGTGGCGCACCAACGGCTAGCGTTTACGGGCTGGGCCGCAACAACTTTAAGGAGTTCACGATGTCCCATCTCACCACCGCGCGCCGAGCCGCGTCGGCCGTAGCGCTCATGGCGCTCATGGGCGGTTTCGCCCTCGCCGGCACCGCCACGTCGTCCGCCGATCCCAACTCGCCGGACGTCAACACCCTCGCCGGCACAATGTCGAAGGGCTATACCCTCAGCAATTGCGAACCCCAGCCGCCGACAAGCGATGTGCTGGCCCAGATCGCGTGCAACCAAAACCCGGACCCAAACGGACCGGCCGGCGCGCAGTACTTCCTGTTCCCCAACGCCGACGCTCTGGCCAGCACCTTCAAAAAGAGCAACCACCAAGACGGCATAAACCTGACCAATTGCGGTAACTCCCAGTCGCCGGCTTCCTGGTCGCAGCAAGGCGCTGCGGCGGGGCAGGTGGCGTGCGCAACCGTGCAGCCGCAGGGGGGTGTCGCCCAGATCATGTGGACCACGGACGCCAAGAACGTGATGAGCTTTATCCGCGCATCCAACAGTGACGTCCCGGCGCTATACAACTGGTGGCTGACCAAGGGCTGAGGTTCACGGTTGGGCCGCAACGAGTTCGGTCGTCTACTAACGCAATTAATCATGGACGGCGCGACGACGGAACGTGATTGCCGTAAGCCTTTTTGTAGGGAAAGCACTGTTTTTCAGCGAACGGCGCAAATACACTCCTGAACGTCAGGGCGACCATGTTCCGGTCCGACAACCATAGGGAGTCGTAGGATGTCTCATCTCAGCAAGGCACAGCGAGCCGCGTCGGCCGCAGCACTCATAGGCGGCTTCGCGTTCGCGGGCACCGGCCCGGCGACCGCAGACCCCAACACCGGCAGCTCAGCAGATATCAACACACTCGCCGGATTGCTGGCGAAAGGCTACGGCCCCAACAATTGCAAATCGGGAGACGTGAGCGGCACCAAGGAACTGGCCGAGTTCGATTGCGGGCAAAACCCCGACTCCAACGGACCCGCCGCCGCCGTCTACATGCTGTTCAGCAACGGCACCGATTTGGCCGCCGCGTTCAGTAGCAACCTCAAAGACATGACCCAGAACGCGTGCGGAGGCAACGTTCAATCACCCGGGACGTGGTCGCAAAACGGGCAGACTGGCGGGCAGCTGGCGTGCGGAACCTACCAAGGTGCCGCGGTAATACTGTGGACGACCGACAGCAAGAACGTGTTGGGCCACCTCCGCGGGTCCAGCACCGACATCGGCCCGCTCTACAAATGGTGGCAGAGCAACACCTGACCGTCACTGCGCCAGAACCAGTTCGGCGACCGCGCGCATCCCGGCAGCGTTGGGGTGCAGTGGGGCCGGCCGACCCGGTAGCGGCACACCGGGTCTCGTGGTCCACGGGGTAGTCGACCAAGCGTGATGGTCCCGGCTGGCCGCGGCGGCGCGGACGACCTCGCATCCGGTCGCGACCGCCGCCTCGGCCGTGACTCGTTCGAGTGTCGCGGCCATATGCCGGCCCAGATCGGCGTCCGCGTGGGACAGCGGCGGCGCCGGCGCACCGGCCGGCGGCAGGATGGTCAAGTAGTCGACGAACAAGATCCGGGCGCCCGCGGCGCGCCCGCGCAGCGCGTTCCCGACCGCGCACAACGAATCGAACACCGCGGCCAGCGCCTCATCGCGGGTATCACGGTCCAGCAGTTCGGATATGCGCCCACCCAGCAGCGGCAGGCGCCGCGCGGCGTGCGGCAGCGAGGCGGCCATCAACGACGGGACGTAGCCGACGTCGTTGCCGCCGATGGTCACCGTGACCAGGCTCTCCGAGCCGTCCAGCGCGTCGATTTGGGGTGGCTTGCCGTGCTGGCGATCGGCGAGCACATGGGCGGTGGTGGCGCCGGAGAAGGTCACGTCGACGAGGTCGAGTTTCAGACGTTGGGCGACCAGATGCGCGTAGTTGCGGGCCGACCGGCCCGACCATCGGGGAGCGCCCGCGGCGAGCGGCCGGATGCCGGGACCGGCGGCCATCGAACTGCCGAGTGCGACATAACGTTTCATTGCGCCGGCGAGGACGCCTGCGCCCAGAACCGCTTCGGGATCCGCCCGGCCCCCCGAGCCAGATAACCCGCGGTGATGGCGGCGGCCATCGCAGCGGCCATGGCCGGCGGGTCGGCGGCCCGGGTCACCGCGCTGGCCAAGAGCACGGCGTCGCAACCCAACTCCATCGCCAGCGCGGCGTCGCTGGCGGTACCGATGCCCGCATCGAGCACCACCGGAACGCCGGCCCGAGCGACGATCATCTCGATGTTGTGCGGGTTGGTGATGCCAAGGCCGGTACCGATCGGCGAGCCCAGCGGCATCACCGCCGCGCAACCGGTGTCCTCCAGCCGCCGCGCCAGCACCGGATCGTCGTTTGTGTAGGGCAGAACGACAAACCCGTCGTCGACCAATTGTTCTGCCGCCCGGACTAATTCGATCGCATCGGGCAGCAGCGTGCGTTCGTCGGCGATCACCTCGAGCTTGACCCAGTTAGTGTCCAGCGCCTCTCGGGCCAGCTGCGCGGTGAGCACGGCCTCGGCGGCGCTGCGGCACCCCGCGGTATTGGGCAGCGGCGTGATGCCGAGCCGGTTGAGCAGGTCCAGCAATCCGGTCCCGCCCTCGGCGTCGACCCGGCGCATGGCGACGGTGGTCAACTCGGTGCCCGACGCGATCAGCGCCTCTTCCAGCACCGCCAGGTTGGTCGCTCCCCCGGTGCCCATGATGAGGCGCGAGGCAAAGCTGCGGTCCGCAATCGTCAGCTTCGTATCAACCACCCTGCACCGCCGTCACAACCTCCAGCCGCACCGGCCCGGAAAGCTCGGAAAGCTCGGAAAGCTTTGTGGCCCAGTCCGAACGCGGCAGCACCGCGAAATCCACCGCCACCGCGATGCCCCGGTCCGGGAAGCCCAGCGACTCCAGCAACGAGCTGACGGTGGTCTGCTCGTCGACCTCGACCTTTTGTTCGTTGACGACGACGATCATCGGCGGGCTCCGACCGGGGCGAGCTCGGACACAATCTGTTCGGCGGTCCAGGGTGCCAGCAGAAATCCCGATCGGCCGTGGCCGGCGGCGACCAGGGTTCGGGCGTCCAAGCGGTGCACGAGTGGCAGATTATCGGGTGTCATCGGGCGCAGCCCGGCGGCGCACTCGGCCAGCTCGTACTCTCCCAGCGCCGGCAGGACCGCACACGCGTCGTCCAGCAGGTCGCGCACCCCCGACACCACCGGGGCCGTGTCGCGTCCGTGTTCGTATTGGGTGGCGCCGACGACCACCCCGTCCGCTCGCGGCACCAGGTACACCTGGCGCCCGTGCACGCGTGCGCGAATTACCCTCTGCAGCAATGGCATACACCCCTTCCGCCAACGCAGGCGCAGCACCTCGCCCTTCACCGGGCGCACCGGCAGGCCGGGCCACAGCGCGGGTGCGTCGATGCCGTTGGCAATCACCACCGCGTCGGCATCGACGCGACACAGGTCGTGCACCGGCGCCGCCCACCGAACGCCCTGGCGTTCGCAGTCCACACCCAGCGCCTCGAGCACCGCGCGATTGTCCACCGCCAGTTCGGTCGGCGCCCGGAAGCCGTGCCGGATGCCTTGTGCCAGCAGGGGTTCGACGTCGCGGGCGGCCGACTCCCAGACCACCGGATGGCCTTGCGCCGACAACCAATCCGCAACGGTGCGCAGGTCCGCGACGTCGGCCCGGTCGACGGCCACCACCAGCGACTCTCGGGCGGTGATCACCCGCGCCGGCAGCCCATCCAAAAAGCCGCCGTCGCGCCACAGCCGCAGCGACTCCAGACCCAGCCGCAACAACCGCTCCTCACCGGGCCAACCTTCGCTGTGCGGCGCCAGCATGCCCCCGGCCACCCAGGACGCACCATGATCGCCGGTGCGATGCACCCGCACCGACCACCCGGCCTGCGCCGCCCGGCGCGCGACCGACAGCCCGATGACGCCGCCACCGATGACGGCCACGGACCCCGTCGGGGTGCTGGATGGCATCTTCTGCTCCCTTCGCCGGCATGACCCGGATCAGGTGTGACGGTAAGGGCAGGTCCAGTTGCTCTGGCTGTGCCCACTCTCAGCCCCGCCGGTAACCCGGGGCTCCCGTGCTCTTCGGGGTCCACGCTAGCGCGATAACGTCGCGCTGTGCACCAACCGGCTTCCCGCCTCGCCACGGCGAGGCTGTACCTGTGCACCGACGCGCGCCGTGAGCGCGGCGACTTGGCCCAGTTCGTCGATGCCGCCCTGGCCGGCGGGGTCGACATCGTCCAGCTGCGCGACAAGGGGTCGCCCGGTGAGCGGCGGTTCGGCCCGCTCGAGGCACGCGACGAGCTGGCCGCCTGCGAGACCCTTGCCGACGCGGCCCGCCGGCACGGTGCCCTGTTCGCGGTCAACGACCGCGCCGATATCGCCCGCGCGACCGGCGCCGATGTGCTGCACCTGGGCCAGGGCGACCTGCCGACGGGCGTGGCCCGCGAGATCGTCCGGCCGGACACGCTGATCGGCCTGTCCACGCATGACCGCGACCAGGCCGCCGCGGCGGCCGGTGACCCGGATGCCGACTATTTCTGCGTCGGCCCCTGCTGGCCCACCCCGACCAAACCGGGTCGCCAGGCGCCGGGCCTACAGCTCGTGCGAGCCGTCGCCGAACTCGGTGGCGCCAAACCGTGGTTCGCGATCGGCGGCATCGACGCCCGGCGGCTGCCCGACGTGCTCGATGCCGGTGCACGACGAATCGTGGTGGTGCGCGCGATCACCGCGGCCGAGGACCCGCGGGCCGCGGCCGAACAGCTCAGGTCGACGCTTGCAGCAGCGAGCTGATCCGCCGACTCAGCTGCGTCGGCGCCTGACCGGCCTGAAGTGGATGGCCAGGCATGCACCACACGAAGACGCCGGCCTCTACTTCGATCGTCCGCGGCAGGTGATGCCGTCGTTCGTCGCCGTGGTCCAGCGGCAACAACGCCGGTTCGGTACGCAGCCGTTGCCAGCTGGCCGCAAAGCCGGGATGCAACGGCAGGTCGGCTACCTCGCTCTCGGCGACCCAGCGCATCTCTGCGCTCTCCCGGTTGGGCACGGTGTGCAGCAACTCGGCGGCGTCGGCGACGACGGTGGTGTAGGTCCAGTGAGTGCCGCCGATCCCGGCGACCTCGGTGGTGACGACCGCGCCCCGGACGGCGAGCAGCTCGGCCAAAAGGCCGGCCTCTTCGCGCGCTTCGCGGACGGCGGTGTCCGCCGGGGTCTCGTGGCTGTCCCGGGCACCGCCCGGCAAGCCCCAGGTGCCGCCCTGATGGCTCCACACCGCCCGATGCTGCAGGAGCACTGCCGGGGTGCCGTCGGGCCGAGGGGCGCGCAACAGCAGGCCGGCAGCGCCGTACCGGCCCCAGTAGGGGGTGCCGCTGTTGGATATCACCCATCCGTCACCGTCACCCTGCACGGGTTCAGGATATGCAGGCTGGGATTCTTCGAAGTCACGGGTCAATCGCGTCGGCCTCCCAACATTCGTCGGAACATTCTCTTAGAATTCGCTTATCCGGGTTGCGAAAAGATGAGGGCTGATCAGACGTGACGGTTGAGCTGGCGCACCCGTCGACCGAGCCGAAGGGATCGCGGTCGCCGGCCGAACCGGCCCATCCCCGCTGGTGGTTCATCTCGACGACGCCAGGCCGCATCTTGACCATCGGGATCGTGCTCGCCGCCCTCGGCGTCTCCAGCGCTTTCGCCACGTCGACGACCATCAACCACCGGCAACAGGTGCTGACGACGGTGGTCAATCACACCGAGCCGCTGGCGTTCGCCGCCGGACGCCTCTACACCACGCTCTCGGTGGCCGACGCGGCCGCGGCGACCGCGTTCATCGCCCAGGCCGAGCCGCGCCCGGTACGGCAGCGCTACGAGCAGGCCATCACCGACGCCGCAGTGGCGGTGACCAGAGCGTCGAGCGGGCTGACGGACGAACCGCTGGTGCAACTCCTGGGCAGGATCAACGCCGAGCTGGCCGTCTATACCGGGCTGATCGAAATCGCGCGAACCAACAACCGGGAGGGCAACCCGGTCGGGTCGTCGTACCTGTCGGAGGCCTCGGGGCTGATGCAATCGTCGATCCTGCCCGACGCGGCGCAGCTGTATCAGGCGACGTCGGAGAGGGTGGACACGGAAACCACCGCGTCCACTCATTTCCCGGCGCCGGTCATCCTCGTCGTCGCCGGCACGCTGGTCTTCGGCGCCTTCTCCCATCGCTGGCTGGCCCGGCGCACCAGGCGCCGGATCAACCCGGGCCTGGTAGTGGGCGCGCTCGGTATTCTCGTCATGGTGGTATGGGTCGGAACCGCGTTAACCATCTCGACGACGGCCAGTCGGAGCGCCAAGAACACCGCCGCCGAGTCACTCAAGACCGTCACCAACGTCGCCATCACCGCCCAGCAGGCGCGGGCGGACGAAACGCTGTCACTGATCCGGCGCGGCGACGAAGAGAGCCGCAAGCAGTCGTTTTACCAGCGCATTGACTCCATGCACCAGCAGCTCGACCAGTACATGTCCCGCAGCGACGCCGTGGACAAGGCCGACCTGCAAGGCGCCGATCAGCTGCTGCTCCGGTGGCGCCAGGCCAACGACCGGATCAACTCCTACATCTCGGTGGGCAACTATCGAGCCGCCACCCAGATCGCTCTGGGCAGCGGTGAGGACGACTCCACGCCGGCGTTCGACAAGCTCGAGGACGGGTTGGGCAAGGCCATGGAGCAAAGCCGCACCCAACTTCGCAACGACATCCTCAACGCGCGCAACGGGTTGTCCGGCGCCCAGGTCGGCGGCGTGGTGCTCAGCCTCGGCGCCGCCATCGCGGTCGCGCTGGGCCTGTGGCCCCGGCTGAAAGAGTATCGATGATGACCCGCCTGCCCAGGACCCGACGGGCGGCCCCCTGGTTTGGGGTGCTCGCCGTGGCGATCGTGTTGGTGGGTTGCAGCCACCAGGAAGCGGTGACGGTGTTCACCACGCCGACGCTGGCGCCGCCCACGCCGGTCGGGTTCGAGCAGATGCCACCGGAGCCGCCGCTGCCGCCCGACAACCCCAGTCAGGGCTGCGATGCGACCGCCAGCCTGCGGCCCTTCGCCACCAAGCCCGAGGCCGACGCAGCGGTCGCCGACATCCGCGCGCGCGGCAGGTTGATCGTCGGGCTCGACATCGGCAGCAACCTGTTCAGCTTCCGCGACCCCATCACCGGCGAGATCACCGGCTTCGACGTGGACCTCGCCGGCGAGGTCGCACGCGACATCTTCGGCGCCCCGTCGCACGTCGAGTACCGGATCCTGTCGGCCGAGGAGCGCGTCACCGCGCTGCAGCGCTCGGACGTCGACGTCGTCGTCAAAACCATGACGATCACCTGCGAGCGGCGCAAGCAGGTGAACTTCTCCACCGTCTATCTCGACGCCAACCAGCGCATCCTCGCCCCACGCGACTCACCGATCGCCAAGGTGGGCGACCTGTCCGGCAAGCGCGTGTGCGTGGCCAGGGGGACCACGTCGCTGCACCGAATCCGGCAGATCGACCCGCCGCCGGTCGTCGTGTCCGTTGTGAACTGGGCCGACTGCCTGGTGGCCATGCAACAGCGGCAGATCGACGCCGTCAGCACCGACGACTCGATCCTGGCCGGGCTGGTCGAGGAAGACCCGTACTTGCACATCGTCGGACCGAACATGGCCAGCCAGCCCTACGGCATCGGGGTCAACCTGAACAACACCGGACTGGTCCGGGTCGTCAACGGCACGCTGGAACGCATCCGCAGGGACGGCACGTGGAACACGTTGTACCGCAAGTGGTTGACGGTTCTGGGCCCCGCGCCCGCGCCGCCCACGCCGAGGTATGTGGACTGATGGGCGAGGCGATGGACTCCGAAGACGCTGAAGATCTGGCGCCGGGCACCCAGCCACCCGAAGTTCAAACCGGCTCCGAGGCGCGGCCGCAGGCCACCCAGGCGCTGTTCCGCCCCGATTTCGATGACGATGACGACTTGCTGCTCCTCTCCGGCGGCATGGACACCGAACCGCAGGAACGGATGACGGTGGCCACGCGAGTGCTACCGCCGGTCAGACACCTCGGCGGTGGGCTGGTCGAGATCCCCCGGGTGCGGGACATCGATCCGCTCGAGGCCCTGATGACCGATCCCATGGTCCCGGAGTCCAAGCGCTTCTGCTGGAACTGCGGAAAGCCGGTAGGCCGGTCCGGCGAGGAGGGCAAGGGGGCATCGGAGGGCTGGTGCCCATTCTGTGGCAGTCCGTATTCGTTTCTGCCCCAGCTGAATCCCGGAGACACGGTCGCCGGCCAGTACGAGGTCAAGGGCTGCATCGCGCATGGCGGGTTGGGCTGGGTCTACCTGGCCGTCGACCACAACGTCAACGACCGTCCTGTGGTGCTCAAGGGCTTGGTGCACGCCGGCGACGCCGAGGCCCAGGCGATCGCGATGGCCGAACGCCAGTTCCTCGCCGAGGTGGTTCACCCGCAGATCGTGCAGATCTTCAACTTCGTCGAGCACACGGACCGGCACGGGGACCCGGTCGGCTACATCGTGATGGAGTACATCGGCGGGCAGTCGCTCAAGCTGGGCCTCAAAGACGGGAAGGCCGAGAAACTACCGGTCAAGGAGGCCATCGCCTACCTGCTGGAAATCCTTCCCGCACTGAGCTATCTGCATTCGATTGGCTTGGTCTACAACGACCTGAAGCCGGAAAACATCATGCTCACCGAGGAGCAACTCAAGCTGATCGACCTGGGCGCGGTGTCGCGGATCAATTCGTTCGGCTACCTCTACGGCACGCCCGGCTTCCAGGCGCCGGAGATCGTGCGGACGGGCCCGACGATTGCCACCGACATCTACACGGTGGGACGCACACTCGCGGCGCTCACGCTGAACCTGCGGACCCGCAATGGCCGCTACGTGGACGGGCTCCCCGGCGACGACCCCGTATTGACCAGATACGACTCGTTCGGCCGGTTGCTGCGCCGGGCCATCGACCCCGACCCGCGGCGCCGGTTTTCCACCGCAGACGAGATGTCCGGCCAGCTGATGGGCGTGCTGCGGGAGGTGGTCGCCCAGGACAGCGGGAAGCCGGTGCCCGGACTGTCGACGATCTTTTCCCCCAGCCGCTCGACCTTCGGGGAGGACCTGCTGGTCGCGCACACCGACGTCTACCTGGACGGCCAGGTCCATTCGGAGAAGCTGACCGCCAGGGAAATCGTGACCGCCCTGCCCGTGCCGCTGGTCGATCCGGCCGACGTCGCCGCTCCGGTTCTGCAGGCGACGGTGCTCTCCCAGCCCGTGCAGACGCTGGACTCGTTGCGCGCGGCCCGCCACGGTTCTCTGGACGCCGAGGGCGTCGAGCTGGCCGAGTCGATAGAACTGCCGCTGATGGAAGTCCGCGCGCTGCTGGACCTGGGCGATGTGGCCAAGGCCACCCGCAAACTCGACGACCTGGCCGAACGCGTCGGCTGGCGATGGCGGTTGGTCTGGTATCGCGCGGTCGCCGAGCTACTCACCGGCGACTACGACTCCGCCACAAAGCATTTCACCGAGGTGCTGGACACCTTCCCCGGCGAGCTCGCGCCCAAACTGGCGCTGGCCGCCACCGCCGAGCTGGCCGGATACACCGACGAGCACAAGTTCTATCAGACGGTGTGGAAGACCAACGACGGCGTGATCTCGGCGGCTTTCGGATTGGCCAGATCCCTTTCCGCCGAAGGGGATCGGGTCGGCGCGGTGCGCACACTGGACGAGGTGCCCGCCGCCTCAAGGCATTTCACGACCGCGCGCTTGACCAGCGCGGTGACCCTGATGTCGGGCCGGTCCACGAGCGAAATCACCGAGGCGCAGATCCGCGACGCGGCCCGCCGCGTGGAGGCGCTGCCGCCCACCGAACCGCGTGTGCTGCAGATTCGCGCCCTCGTACTGGGCGGCGCGATGGACTGGCTGGGAGACAACGAGGCCAGCACGAACCACATCCTCGGCTTCCCCTTCACCAAACACGGCCTGCGGCTGGGCGTCGAGGCGTCGCTGCGCGGCCTGGCCAGGGTCGCGCCCACCCAACGGCACCGCTACACGCTGGTGGACATGGCGAACAAGGTGCGGCCCACGAGCACGTTCTAGTTGCTTGCCTTCGCGTCAGTGGCTTGCCTTCGCGTCAGTTGCTTGTCTTTGCGCCAGTGTGAATCCTGGGTGGCGACACGCCGACAAACCCCGCCGCCAGCTCACACTCAAAGCCCTGAGCGCACACTCGATTCCGCCAGCGCGGCCCGGACCCGGTGGACGACAGCGGCAGGGCGGTCCTCCGCGACGACCCGGACGACGATCCAGCCCATCCGCTCGAGCATCTCCAGCCGGCGAATGTCTTTGACGTACTGACGTCGGTCCGTTCGATGTTGATCGCCGTCGTATTCGACCGCGACCATGTGCTCCTCCCAGCCCAAGTCGAGGTAGGCGACCGGCATGCCGTCAACACCTGACACCGGCATCTGGGTCTGCGGCCTCGGGAGGCCCGCGTCGATGAGGAGCAACCGTAGGTAGCTTTCCCGGGGCGACTGTGAACCGGGGTCGACCAGGTCGAGCGCGGCCTCCAGCCGCCGCAGCCCGGGCGAGCGAGGGTGGCACTTGGCGACGCGCAGCACGTCATCGACTTTGAAACCCGTCGCTCGCGCAAGCGCGTCCAGCCGGGCAACGGCCGAGTGGACGGCACCGCGCCGTCCGACGTCGAATGCGGTGCGCTCGGGTGTGGTGACGACGCGCCCATCGATTGTCTGCGTTTCGCCATCCGCCAACGCGTCGCGCCGCGTCAGCACGCCGCGCGGCGGGCGGGTGTTGGCATGTATGAGCTCAACCGGGACGCCGTCGGGAATCCACTTGGACCCGTGCAATGCCGCGGCGGCCGCTCCCACGATGGTCGCCTTGCGGTTCGACCACAGCCAGGCGGCAGCGATGCGCAGCGCAAGGGAGAGCTCGACGTCGTTGGGCAGGTAGACGTTCGGAAAGACCGAGCGGTAGCGCGTCCGCAGCTGATGCCGATTCAAAGCCCCACACGCCAGCGCCTCGGTGCCGATGAACGGTTCCCCCGAATCCATGCTCAAGAAAGTCGCACGTCAACCGTCGACAGCGCTTCCCTCTGTGCACAGGGCGAGTCGAGTGTGTTTCCAGGGCGGAAAAATCGCTCAGACCCCGCCCTCAGCGCACACTCGAAGCCGTGAGCGCACACTCAGGGAAAATTTAGGTACACACCGCACAGTTAAGCCATGCCAGGCCAGTCCGCGCACTGGATCGCCACGGCCCGCATGCTGCGTCGGGCCGGGTTCGGGGTGACCGGACCGGAGGTCGACGCGGTCGTGAGCCAGGACTGGCCGAGCCACGTCGACGCCATGCTGAGTGCGAACCCCGACGCGGACCCGGGCGCGATCGCCACCCCTGTGCCCGCCCTGGACGTACCGCGCGCACCGGGCAAGGGCGCGACGCCGGCCGCCCGCAACCAATACAACCAGCAGCTGTCCGAGCAACAGCGCGTGTTGTCCGACTGGTGGGTGCGGCGCATGGTCAGCGTCGGACAGCCGGTGCACGAGAAGTTAACCCTCTTGTGGCACAACCACTTTGCTACTTCGGCGCAAAAGGTCCGGGTGGCCGCGCACATGGCGGCGCAGAACCAGAAGCTGCGCACCCTTTCGCTGGGGGATTTCCGCACCCTGGCCTACGCGATGCTGACCGACGCCGCGACGCTGCGCTGGCTGGACGGGCTGAGCAACACCGCCAAGGCCCCCAATGAAAACCTGGCCCGTGAATTCATGGAGCTGTTCGCCCTGGGGCACGGCAACGGCTATACCGAGAACGACGTGCGCAACGGCGCCAGGGCGCTCACGGGATGGGTGATCGGCGCCGACGGCCAGACTTCGGTGTTCCCCAAACGCCATGACGCGGGAGCCAAGACGCTTTTCGGGGCCACCCGCAACTTCGACGCCGCGGGATTCGCCGATGCGGTGCTGGCTCAGCCCAAGTCGGCCGAATATGTCGCGGGGCGGCTGTGGCAGCAATTGGCTTCCGACGAGCCACCGTCGCAGCAGGCGCTCGACCGGCTGGTCGCCGCATACGGCCCGGGCCGCAACCTGCGGGCGCTGACCCGGGCGATCCTCACCGACAGCGAGTTCACCGGCGGCCGGGCCGCGGTCGTCAACACCCCGATCGAATGGCTGGTCGGCGTCATGCGGGCACTGCGGGTACCCATCGACGAACCCGCACAGCGCAAGCTCGCCGACGCAACATTGCGAGCGCTGGGGCAGCGACCGTTCTACCCACCGAGCGTCGGCGGCTGGCCGCACGGCCAGGTGTGGCTGTCCACCGCCAGCGCCGGGGCCCGCTTGCGCGCCGCGACCCGGTTGGCGCGCGACGGTGACCTGTCGAGTATCGAAGGCAGCTCGCCCGGCGACCGCATCGACGCGGTCGGCTATCTGATCGGCGTCGGGGCGTGGTCGGCCCGCACCGCACGGGCGCTGCAGCCCCTGGTGCGCCAACCGGCGCAGTTGGTCGCGGCCGCCGTCAACACACCCGAATACCTGACGTCCTAGCGAGAAAGCCCATGCCAGAGATCAATCGCCGCAGATTCCTGATCGCCAGCGCGGGCGCCGGCGCGGCAGGCCTGCTGTCGACAGCGGTGGCCGTGAGTTGGCCCGACCTGATGCGCGCGGCGCAAGACCGGCCGCTGCCCGCCAATGCCGGCGTTCTGGTGATCGTCACGCTCTACGGCGGCAACGACGGGATCAACACCCTAATCCCGTACGCCGACAAGGCTTATCACGATGCGCGTTCGGAACTCGCCTACGCCCCCGGCGAAGTCATACACCTCGACGAGCAGCTCGGGCTCAACCCGGCGATGAAGGGTCTGGCCGGGCTGTGGAACCAGCGGCAGCTCGCCATCGTGCGCGGGGTGGGCTATCCGCATCCCGACCACAGCCACTTTCGATCCATGGACATCTGGCAGACGGCGTCCCCGGCCGAGCCGGTCTCGACCGGCTGGATCGGCCGCTGGCTCGACGCCACCGGCGACGACCCGTTGCGTGCGGTCAACATCGGGCCGGTCCTGCCGCCACTGGCGGTCGGCGAAAAGTACACGGCGGCAGCGCTTTCGCCGGGAGGAGCCCCGGGCAAGGCAGACAGGTTCGGCACGATTATGACCGCGCTGGGTAGCGACGACCCCGCCGACACCCCCGCGATGGCAGCGGTATGCAAGGCCTACCGTGCCGCGCGCACCACCGACACGACCTTCGCGTCGGTCAAACCGTCCGGTGAGGACCGCAATTCGCTGGCCACGCAGCTGAGCATGGTGGCCAACGCGGTGAAGGCCCGCGTCCCGACCCGGGTATATACCGTTCAATTGGGCGGGTTCGACACGCACGCCAACGAACGCGCAACGCAGCAGCGCCTGCTGCAAACCCTCGACGATGCCGTCACCCGATTCCTGCGGGAGATGTCTGGCGACCCGTACGGCAAAAACGTTGTCTTGTTCGCGTATTCGGAATTCGGCCGCCGGGTGCGCGCCAACGCCTCCCAGGGCACCGACCACGGCACCGCCGGACCCGTTTTCGTCGCCGGCGTGCCGGTCAAGGGAGGCTTCTACGGCGAGGAACCCAGCCTCACCGACCTCGACAACGGAGACCTGAAGTTCACCACCGACTTTCGCGATGTCTACTACGGGCTGCTGACGCGAACCGTCGGAACCGATCCCACGCCGTCGGTCGGGGCGGGCCGCACTGGCGTGGGCTTCCTATGACCCCTTTATGACCCGGTAAGCAAGCTCACGCAGTCGCGCGCGATCGCCAGTTCTTCGTTGGTCGGGATCACCAGCACGGCAATCGGTGAGTCGTCGGCGGAAATCTGCCGCGCGCCTTTACCGCCGCTGAGGTTGCGGCGCTCGTCGAGCACGATGCCCAACTCCTCCAGGCCGCCCGCCGCGTCGCGGCGCACCGCCGGATCGTTCTCACCGATCCCGGCGGTGAAGCTGATCACGTCGGTGTGCGCCAGCACCGCCAGGTATGCGCCGATGTACTTGCGCAGCCGGTGGATGAATACGCTGTAGGCCAATTGGGCTACGGCGTCGCCGGATTCGATCATTGTGCGTAACCGACGAAAGTCGCGCTCACCGGCCAGGCCCAACACGCCGGATCGGTAGTTCAGCATCGACTCGATCTCGTCGACATCCATCTTCGCGGTGCGCCACAGGTAGCTGATCACGCCGGGGTCGATGTCACCGCTGCGGGTGCCCATCACCAGGCCCTCCAGCGGGGTAAGGCCCATTGACGTGTCGATCGGGCGGCTGCCGGCGATCGCCGAGGCAGAGGCACCGTTACCAAGATGCAGCACAATCTGTTTCAGGCTGCCGCGCGGTCTTTCCAGAAACGCGGCGGCCTGCTCGCTGACGTACCGGTGCGACGTGCCATGAAACCCGTAGCGGCGGATCTGCCACCGCTCCGCCAGCGCGCGGTCGATGGCGTAGGTCGCAGCCGCGGGCGGCATGTCATGGAAGAACGCAGTGTCGAATACCGCCACGTGGGGAACGTCGGGCAGCAACTTTCGTGCCACCTCGATTCCCTTGAGCGCGGGTGGATTGTGCAGCGGGGCTAACTGGGACAGCTTTTCGAGCGTGGCAATGCACGTGTCTTCAATCAGCGTCGGCCGATAGAACTCGTTGCCGCCGTGCACAACCCGATGCCCGACCGCCAAGAGCCCACAGGTCCGCAGGTCGACACCGTCATCGGCCAACATGTCGAACGCGCGATGCAGTGCCGCTTCGTGGTCGGGGACCGATGAGGAGTCTTCCCCGATCTGTTCCACGTTGCCGCTCGCCCGTGACTCACCGGAATCCGGGTCAACCAGCTTGAATTTCAGGGACGACGAGCCGGAGTTGATCACCAGCACGGGGCGGGACAAGCTAGCCATGAACACCCTGCGCCTGAATCGCGGTGATGGCAATGGTATTCACGATGTCTTCCACCAGCGCACCACGCGACAGATCGTTCACCGGCTTGCGCAGACCCTGTAACACCGGGCCGATCGCGATCGCCCCGGCGCTGCGCTGCACCGCCTTGTAGGTGTTGTTACCGGTGTTGAGGTCGGGGAAGATCAGCACGGTGGCGCGGCCGGCCACCGGTGAATCGCGCAGTTTCGTGGCCGCGACGGACGGTTCTATCGCGGCGTCGTACTGGATGGGACCCTCGACCAGCAACTGCGGATTCCGCTGCCGCACCAATTCCGTTGCCGTCCTGACCTTGTCGACGTCGGCGCCGGCACCGGAGTCGCCGGTGGAGTAGGACAGCATGGCCACTCGGGGCTCGATGCCGAACCGCGCTGCGGTGCGCGCCGAGCTGATCGCAATATCCGCGAGCTGTTCCGGAGTCGGATTCGGGATGATCGCGCAATCGCCGTATGCCAGGACCCGATCGGGCAGGCACATAAGGAAAATGCTGGAAACGGTGGAGACATCGGGAACCGTCTTGATGATCTCGAATGCCGGCCGAACGGTGTGCGCCGTGGTATGGGCGGCGCCGGATACCATGCCGTCGACCACGCCGTTGTGCACCAGCATGGTGCCGAAATACGTGGCGTCGCGGATAATCTCGCGAGCTTGCTCGACGCTGATCCCCTTTGCCTTGCGCAACTCGGCGTACTGGTCGGCAAACTGGTAGCGCAATTCGCTGCTAAGCGGGTCGATCACCTTCGCATTGTCCAGGTCCACACCGAGCTCCGCCGAACGCAGCCGGATTCGGGCTTCATCGCCAAGGATGGTGAGTTCCGCGACGCCGCGTTTGAGCACGCGCCCGGCCGCCTTCAGGATCCGATCGTCGTCACCCTCGGGAAGCACGATGCGCTTACGGTCCGAGCGCGCTTGCAGCGTCAGCCCATGGATGAACATGGCGGGGGTGGTCACGGTCGGGATCGGAATGGCAAGCTGCGCCAACAGATCCGTGATGTCAACGTGACGCTCCATCAGCGCCAGCGCGGTGTCGATCTTGCGCTGCGACGTTGCCATGACCTTGCCCCGAGCCAAAGCGGCCGCTCTGGCCGTGTCGTAGGTACCCAGCGTGGTAGCGATGATGGGCAACCGCAGCCGCAGGCCCGACACCAGGGCCGCGATCGATGAATGCAGGTCGAACCCGCCATTGAGGACGATGCACGATAGTGACGGAAATCCCTCCGCCGCATGGGCGCTGGCGACGGCAAGCACCACGTCGGAGCGATCGCCGGGGGTAATGACCGCCATGCCGTCATCCAACCGTTCGAGCACATGGTCGGCGGTCATCCCGGCGACCATCACGGCCATGACCTCGCGTTCCCGCAGCGAAGCCTCACCGCTGACCGCCGTCCCGCCCACCGCCTTCTCGAGTTCGGCCACCGTCGGCGCCGACAGCAGCGGCTCATCCGGCAGCACATAACTGTGCGGAGCCAACGAGCGCAACGCCTCGGCCACGGCATCCAGTTGCCCAGGGTCACAACGGCTGGCGACCACGGCCGCCGTGTGGGCACGTTGAGCCGCCAACTCGGTCAGACAAACCTCGACGACGTTGACGACCTCATCGACGCTGCGACCTTTGGCGCACACCGCCAGCAGCACCGGCGCGCCGAGGTTGACCGCGATCCGGGCATTGACCGAGAGCTCGGCGGGGCTGGCGACGTCGGTGTAGTCGCTGCCGACGATCACCACCGCGTCGCAGGCTTCAGCCATTGCGTGGTAAGACTCGACGATGCTGGCGATCGCGGCGTCGCTGTCGGCGTGCAGCTGCTGATAGGTCGCGCCGACGCACTGCTCGTAGGACAGCCCGGCCGTGGTGTGCTCCAGCAACAGCTCCAGGATGTAGTCGCGGTCCTCACCGAGCCGCGTAATCGGCCGGAACACACCGACTTTGGCGACCGTCGCGCTCAGTCGATGCAGGAGCCCCAACGCGATCGTCGACTTGCCGGTCTCCGGCTCGGGCGCGGCGACGTAGATCGCCGACGCGGAACCGGTCACAGCGCCCGCCTCTCAGGCCAGCCGTCGCAGCCTGGGCGCCAGGTCCTTCTCGAAGAGATCGAGGAACCGGCGCTGGTCGTGGCCGGGCGCGTGGAACACCAGGTGGTTGAGGCCCCACGTCACGTATTGACCGACCTTTTCGACCGCCTCGTCGGGGTCCGACGCCACGATCCAGCGCTTGGCGACCTGCTCGATCGGCAGCGCATCGGCGGCCTTTTCCATTTCGATCGGGTCGTCGATGCTGTGCTTCTGCTCGGCGGTCAGCGACAGCGGCGCCCAGAACCGCGTGTTCTCCAGCGCCAGCGCGGGATCCGGATCGTAGGAGATCTTGATCTCGATCATCTTGTCGATGTCGTCGACGTTGCGGTTGGCCGCCGCGGCACCCTCCTTGACCGCCGGCATCAGCTTGTCCTTGTAGAGCTCCTCGCCCTTGCCGGACGTGCAGATGAACCCGTCACCGGCCCGTCCGGCGTATTTCGCCACCGCCGGGCCGCCGGCGGCGACGTAGATCGGAACCCCGCCCTCGGGCACGTCGTAGATCGAGGCGCCCTTGAGCCGGTAGTACTCGCCCTCGAAGTCGACGCGATCGCCGCGCCACAGCTCGCGCATCAATCGCACCGATTCGCGCAGCCGGGCGAACCGCTCCTTGAACTCCGGCCAGTCGCCCTCGTATCCGGTGGCGATCTCGTTCAGCGCCTCACCGGTGCCGACGCCGAGGAAGATGCGGTCCGGATACAGGCACGCCATGGTGGCGAAGGCCTGCGCGATGACGGCCGGGTTGTACCGGAACGTCGGGGTGAGCACCGAGGTGCCCAGAATGAGCCGCTTGGTGCGTTCGCCGACGGCGGTCATCCAGGAGAGCGAAAAGGGGGCGTGCCCGCCCTCATGCCGCCACGGCTGGAAGTGGTCACTGACGGTTGCGCTGTCCATGCCGTGACCTTCGGCGGCAACGGCCAGTTCGACGAGCTCGCGCGGTGCGAATTGCTCGGCGGACGCTTTGTATCCGAGTTTCAGTTCAGCCACCCGTTCTTTCTACTCCTATGCTCACGGTCGCGACCCGTTGCGCCCGGCTTCGCCGCGCTTGCGATCGCTCCTAGACTCGCGGGCATGGCCCACCAGTCCAAGGCGCCGCCCCTGGTTCAGGTCACCGACACCGTGCATCTTGCCCAGGGCCACTCGGTCAACTGGACGCTGGTCGCCGACGGCTCCGGCGTCATCTTGATCGACGCCGGCTATCCGGGGGACCGGCACGACGTACTGGCCTCGCTGGACAAGCTGGGCTACGGCGCCGGCGACGTGCGCGCCATCCTGCTGACGCACGCGCACATCGACCACCTGGGCTCGGCGATCTGGTTCGCCGGCGAGCACGGAACACCGGTGTATTGCCATCCCGACGAAGTGGGTCACGCCAAACGCGAGTACCTGGAACAGGTCTCGGTTTTCGATGTCGCACTGCGCATCTGGCGGCCGCGGTGGGCGGTGTGGGGCGTCCATGTGGTGCGCAATGGCGGCCTGATCCGCGACGGCATCCCGACCACCCGGCCGTTGTCCGCCGAGGTGGCCGCCGGGCTGCCGGGCCACCCGATGGCCATCGCCACCCCGGGCCACACCAGCGGGCACTGCTCGTACGTGGTTGACGGCGTGCTGGTGAGCGGCGACGCGCTGATCACCGGCCACCCGCTGCTGCGCCGAGGTGGGCCGCAGCTGCTGCCGGCGGTGTTCAGCCACAGCCAGACCAACTGTCTGCGCAGCCTGGAGGCGCTGGCGTTGCTGGAGACCGATGTGCTGCTGCCCGGTCACGGCGACGTGTGGCGCGGGCCGATCCGCGAGGCGGCCGCGCAGGCCCTGCAGCGCGCGCAGTAGCCACATCAGCCACAGCAGCACCTGCTTCAGCTTGGTGGATCAGTTTCAAAATGCGCTATCGCATGTGCTAGCGGATTCGAAGTTCGCATGTCTTTATGCTGCGGACGCTGTGAGCCCCAGATGATCCCGCAGCGTTTCGCCCGCATACTCGGTGCGGAACGCGCCGCGCTCCTGCAGCAGCGGCACCACCTTGTCGACGAACTCGTCCAAGCCGTGCGGGGTCAGGTGGGGCACCAGGATGAACCCGTCGCAGGCGTCGGCCTGGACGTACCGGTCGATCTCGTCGGCGATCCGCCTTGGCGTGCCGACGAATTGCTGGCGGCTGGTCACGGCGATAACCAGCTCGCGGATCGACAAGTTCTCGGCCTCGGCGCGTTCGCGGTAGCGGCGCGCAACCGCGACCGGGTCGCCGTGCCGGACCCGCCCCTGGGTGATATCGCTGTCCACGACCGGGTCGACATCGGGTAACGGGCCGTCGGGGTCGTAGCCCGACAGGTCGCGGCCCCACACCTGCTCGAGCATCGCGATCGCCGTCGCGCCGCTGACCTGTTGGTAGCGGATGTGCCGCGCCTTGTCCTGCGCTTCGGGGTCAGTGTCACCGATGACGAACGTCGCCGCGGGAAAAACCTTGAGCTGGTTGGGGTCTCGACCGTTGGAGGCGGCGCGGCCCTTGACATCGGCGTAGTAACGCTGACCGTCTTCCAGCGACGAATGCAGGGTGAACAAGGCGTCGGCGTTCCGCGCGCCGAAATCGCGGCCGTCCGCGGAGTCGCCGGCCTGCAGCAGCACCGGATGCCCCTGTGGTCCCGCGGGCAGCGTCGCAAACCCGCGCACATCGAACTGCGGACCGCGGTGTCGGACGCTTCGGATTCGGTCGGGATCCGCATAGACCTCGCCGCCGACGTCGGCCAGCACGGCGTCCGCTTCCCAGCTGTCCCAGAATTGGCGGGCCACGGCGAGAAACTCCTCGGCGCGCATGTACCGGTCGGCGTGGTCGAGGAAGCCGCCGCGCCGGAAGTTCGCACCGGTGAAAGCGTCCGACGAGGTCACCATGTTCCAGCCGGCGCGGCCACCGGACAGATGGTCCAGCGTCGCGAATTGCCTTGCCACCTCGAATGGTTCGTTGAAGGTGGTGTTGATGGTTCCGGTCAACCCGATCCGGTCGGTGACACCCGCCAACGCCGCCAGCACGGTGAAGGTATCCGGACGGCCCACGACGTCGAGGTCGTATATGCGACCGCGGTGCTCCCGCAGTCGCAGCCCTTCGGCCAGGAAAAAGAAGTCGAACTTCCCGCGTTCGGCGGTGCGGGCAAGGTGCACGAACGAGTCGAACTCGATCTGGCTGCCCGCGCCGGGGTCGGTCCACACCGTGGTGTTGTTGACGCCGGGGAAATGAGCGGCGAGGTGAATGGGCTTGCGGCTCACGAGGTTAGCCCCCATCGTTTGGCGATCAGCTCGTGCGAGCGGAGCCGGTCCTCGTGGCGGTGGGTCACCGAGGTGATGACGAGTTCGTCGGCGCGGGTGGCGCGCTGCAGCGTTTCCAGCCGCTCGGCGACTTCGTCGGGATTGCCGACGAATTGCGTTGCCAACCGGTCGGCTACCACCGCAAGTTGCTCATCGGTCAGCGCAACGCAGTCGTCGGGGTCGGGATAGGGGATGGCGCCGCCGCCGGCCCGGATGGAATACACCCACTGGCCGTAGGTGGACGCCAGGTGCCTGGCGGTCGCGGTGTTGTCGGCGACCACGATGTCGGCCGACAACACGACATAGGGCCGGGGCAGCGCCGCCGACGGGACGAAGGCGGCGCGGTAGGCGTCGACGGCCTCGAGCGCGGTCGCCGGAGTGATGTGATAACTGGCGACGAACGGCAGTCCCAAAGCCCCCGCCACCTGGGCGCTTTGGCCCTTGCTGCTGCCGAAGATCCACGGGGTCAGGGCGGCCCCTTCGCCGGGCACCGCATGCACGTCGAACCCGTCCACCTCGTAGGTGCCGGACAGCATCGCCATGATGTCGCCAACCTGCTCGGCGAAGTCGGGAGCGACGGCCTCGGGCTGCTGCAAAATCGACATGGTCGCCCGCACCCGGCCAGTGCCCAGCAACCCGCGCAGATCGAACGGCGGCGGGATCACCACGCCGTCGACTTCGCGCCATTCGCGCGGCGGTTCAGGCCTTGGCGGGCGCGGTTTTTTGGGTTTGGTGACCCGCCGCTGCGCGGACCGGCCCAGGCCGAGGTCGATGCGACCGGGATGGAACGCGTCGAGCATGCCGAAACTTTCGACGACCGCGGCGGCCGTGGTATGGCTGAGCTGGACGGCACCGGACCCCACGCGAATCCTGTTGGTAGCGGCGGCGATTTGGCCGATAAGCACGGCCGGTGACGCGCTGGCCACCGCGACGAAGTGGTGCTCGGCGATCCAGTACCGGCGATAGCCCCACTGTTCGGCGTGCTGCGCCAGCTCGATGGTGTTGCGCAGGGCCGTCGCGGCGTCGCTGCCGGCGCTGATCGGCGCCAGGTCCAGGATCGAGAGCGGGACCCGGGTCATCGGTTCACCGCCACATACCGGTTGAGCGCCACCGGCAGGCCGAGCCGCGCGCGCAGCGATTCGCCGTTCTGGTAGCCGGTGCGGAACCGCCCGGCCCGCTGCAGAAGCGGCACCACCTCGTCGACGATCACCGGCAGATCGGCGGCGTTGACGGCCGGCCGCAATCGCGCACCATCGATGCCCAGCCGCTGCCACTCCAACAGCAAATCCACCAATTCCGTTACTCCGCCGCCGAAGACGAGCGCATCGGACCTGAAGTCGGCGTCACGGTTGAACGACACCACAACGTCCGCAAAGACTTTCAGGTGCCCGCCGCCGGCCGCGCGCACCTCGTCGAGGATGCTGCGCACCGCGGCGCCGTCGCCGGGCGTGACGAAGACGACGTCGGCGCCGGCCGCGGCGAACTCGTAGGCGGAGCTCACGTGCGCCAGGGCGGCCACCACCGGCTGGCCCTGCGGCGGGCGCGGCGTGATCGACGGCCCTTTGACGGAGAAGTACTTTCCGGCGAAGTCGATGTAGTGCAGCTTGCCGCTGTCGACGTAGCGCCCGGTGGCCACGTCGCGGATGATCGCGTCGTCCTCCCAGCTGTCCCACAACCGGCGCACCACGTCGACGTACTCGACGGCCTCGTCAAACAGGGGGATTCGGGATCCGTCCCGGCGGCCGAACAGGGCCGCTTCGTGCGTCGTCACGCTGACCCGTGGCTGCCAGCCGGCCCGCCCGTGCGACACATAGTCAAGCGTGGCAATGGATTTCGATACGTGGAAGGGCTCGGTGTGGGTGACCATCGCCACCGGAATCAGCCCGATGTGTTGCGTCGCGGGCGCGATGCGGGCCGCGACCAGGACGGCGTCGGCGCGACCGGCCAGCCGATCCGGATGAATCCGCGAGCTTCGCCCGATCTGCGGCATCAGGGTGTCATCGATGGTGAGGAAGTCGAGCAGCCCGCGCTCGGCGGTTGCCGCGAGCTCGGCCCAGTGGCGACCGCTGAGCACCGACGGCGTGCCGGGGTCTGAGGCCAGGGTGGCCCGCCATGCCTGCGGATGCCAGCCGTATCCGTCCAACGCGACGCCCAGGTGCAACTGAGCGATCATGCCAGCCACTTTTCGAACGCGATCGGATGAAACGGCCCCCAGGACGGCAGCGGCTCGGCGGGCGCCACGCGGGAGTAGCCGGTCGCGTCGTAGAGCGCCTCGGCCTCGGGTTGACGATTCCCGGTGATCAGGTACAGCCGACGGTACCCGCGCGCGGCAATCTCCTCCTCCAACGCCGCCAGCAGCGCCCTCGCGTAACCGCGGCGCCGGTGCGCGCTGTCGGTCCAGATCCGCTTGAGTTCGGCGGTGTCGGCGTCGAAACGCCGAAACGCACCGCCGGTGACCGGTGCGCCGCGCAGGATGCCCATGAGCAGGCCCCCGTCCGGCGGCGCCAACTCGACCGCCGGTACCGGCAGCCAGGTCAGGTGCGCGTCCGGCGTGCCGCCGTACCGCTGCGCGTACTCGACGGCCAATTCGGCCAGCAGCGGCTGGGCCAACGCGTCGTCATGGGTGGCCGCCACGAACCGGAGCTGTGAATCGGACATCACTCACGATCTAACGCTCGGCGCCCGGAAGCATTCCTCAACGCGTCGCCGTGACATATCTCGGCATGACCGCGAAGGCGCCGGGACCGCCACGCCACAGTTGCGCCAGGCCGATGCCGCTCAGCATCTCGACGACGTTCCGCTTCACCGTCGTCCAGCCATGGCTCGCCAGATCGTCGGGGACATGCCGGTATTCGCCCGGATAGGTCAGGCTGGTCAGATCGACTTCCAAGCCGTGTCGCAGCCAGCGGTCGACAAACGCCCGGCCCGCCTCGAGCTGCGATGAGGTCCAGGTGGGCATGTGGTCGGCGGCAAAGCGGCTACCGGGGGCGCTCACCGCCGTGACGTCTTGCAACAACCGATTCTGCGCGTCGGGCGGCAGATACCCGACGAGCAGTTGCTCGGCGATCCACACGGTGGGTTGAGCGGCGTCAAAACCGACCCTGCGCAGCGCCGCGAGCCAATCCTGACGAAGGTCGACGCCCACCGCGCAACGGTTCGCGGTCAGCGTGGCACCCAACCCACGCAGCACGTCGGACTTGAAATCGAGTACTTGCGGACGCTCGATCTCGTACACCGTGGTCCCCCGCGGCCACCACAGCCGATAGGGCCGGGTGTCCAGACCGGACGCCAGAACCACCACCTGGCGAATGCCCGCCCTCCCCGCGTCGGCAAGAAACTCGTCCACGAACCGGGTGTGCGCGGCGAGAATATCGATGAGACCGGTCATCACCGGGTCGTCGCCGTCGTCCGCCGAGAACCGCTCGTTGCCGACCACCCTGATGAAGTGGTCCACCCCTACGGCCTTGACCAGCGGCTCGGCGAACGCGTCGTTCATCAGGCCCTTGTTCGTCGCCACGGCCCTGGCGACCGCGCCGAATGTCGCCGTCACCCCAACGCCGGTGGCCGGATCCCAGCTGTCGTCGTATGCCCGTGCCATGGTGATCAGACGCCGGAGCGGCGCCGCAGGGTCACGCCGACGACCGTTCGCCAACCGAGCAACAGGAACGCGGTGACCGACGCCGCCACCACCACGAAGCTCGCTGCCACACCCGCCGAACTGGCCTTGCGCAGCGCCATGCCGACGACGACGGTGCACAGCCAGACGGTCACGCCGGTGGGGACCAGAGCGGTGGGTTGCCGCCAGCCACGCGACGCCAGCCACCCCACCACGGTTCCGGTGAGAAACGGCCACGCCGTCGTCGCGACGCCGGTGACGCTGAGGCCTTCGTCGTGGCTGCGGCGTCCGACGGCGCAGAACACCAGCACGCAGATGACGTCCATGCCCAGCCACACCAGCCGTCGCATGCAGCGAGAGTACCGGGCTGGCCGGTTAGTGGCAGGCTGACTCATATGAGCACGCAAGCGCCTCCCGCCTTTGACCGCGACGACCCACTGGGCCTGGATGCCTCCCTGTCCGGCGACGAGCTCGCGGTGCGCGACACAGTCAGAAAGTTCTGCGCCGAGCATGTGACCCCCTACGTCGCGGAATGGTTCGAGATCGGCGACCTTCCGGTCCGCGAACTCGGGAAGCAGTTCGGCAAGCTCGGCCTGCTCGGCATGCACCTGCACGGCTACGGATGCGGCGGGGCCTCGGCGGTGCACTACGGCCTGGCCTGCACCGAGCTGGAGGCCGCCGACTCGGGGGTCCGGTCCATGGTCTCGGTGCAGGGGTCGCTGGCGATGTTCGCGATCTGGGAGTTCGGGTCGGAGGAACAGAAACAGCAGTGGCTGCCGGGCATGGCCGCCGGCGAACTGCTCGGCTGCTTCGGGCTGACCGAGCCCGACGTCGGGTCGGATCCCGCGGCGATGAAAACCCGTGCGCGGCGCGACGGTTCGGACTGGGTGCTCAACGGCCGCAAGATGTGGATCACCAACGGCTCGGTCGCCGACGTCGCGGTCGTCTGGGCCGCCACCGACGACGGGATCCGCGGATTCATCGTCCCCACCAACACCGCGGGCTTCACCGCCAACACCATCCACCACAAGTTGTCACTGCGTGCGTCGATCACCAGCGAGCTGGTGCTCGACGACGTGCGGCTGCCCGCCGACGCGATGCTGCCCGAGGCAAGGGGCCTGCGAGGGCCGTTGTCCTGCCTGTCCGAGGCGCGCTACGGGATCGTCTGGGGATCGATGGGAGCGGCGCGGTCGGCCTGGCAGTCGGCGCTCGACTATGCCATGCAGCGCACGCAATTCGGCGGCCCGATCGCCGGATTTCAGCTGACGCAGGCAAAACTCGTTGACATGGCGGTCGAGCTGCACAAGGGGCAACTGCTGTCGCTGCACCTCGGTCGCCTCAAGGACAGCGTCGGACTGCGTCCCGAACAGGTCAGCTTCGGCAAGCTCAACAACACCCGCGAGGCGATCAAGATCTGCCGGACGGCTCGAACGATATTGGGCGGCAACGGGATATCGCTGGAATACCCGGTCATCAGGCACATGGTCAACCTGGAATCGGTGCTGACCTACGAGGGCACACCCGAGATGCACCAGCTCGTCCTTGGCCAGGCGTTCACCGGTATCGACGCCTTCCGCTGATCATGCCGATCTTGCGGCGCGTCGCGTCTGTGGTCTTGGCTCTGTGGGTCGTCACCGGTTGCGGCGGGCAGCACCCCACGTCGCCAACGGGCTCCGGTGACCGTGCCAAGGCCGACGCCGTTATGCGGGTCGTCCGCAACGCAATGGCGCAGGCGCACCTAAAGGCGGTGATCATCCGAGTCACCGTGGACGGCAAGGAGATCGTCACGCAGGCCGTCGGCGACTCGATGACGGGTGTACCGGCCACCACCGACATGCACTTCCGCAACGGCGCGGTGGCAATCTCCTACGTGTCGACGTTGCTGCTGCGGCTGGTCGACGAAAAGAAGCTAAGCCTCGACGACAAGTTGTCCAAGTGGCTGCCCGACTTTCCGAACGCGCAACGCGTCACGCTGGGGCAGTTGGCGCAGATGACGGCCGGCTACCCGGACTACGTGATCGGCAACCAACAATTCGACAACGAACTTTACGCAAACCCGTTCCAGCAGTGGACAACCCAAGATATCCTTGCGCAGATCTCGTCGCGGCCACTGCTCTACGATCCGGGAACAAACTGGAACTACGCGCACACCGATTACGTCCTGCTGGGCCTGGCGCTGGAGAAGGCCACCGGCCGGGACATGCCCACGCTGCTGCGGGACGAGGTGCTGGGACCGCTGGGCCTGAAGGCCACCACCAATTCCGATACGCCCGAAATCCCCTCCCCAGTGCTGCACGCATTCAGCTCGGAACGACGTCAGGCGCTGAAAATCCCTGCCGGAATACCGTTTTACGAAGAATCCACATACTGGAACCCGTCGTGGACCATTACCCACGGCGCCATTCAGACCACCAACATCTACGACCTGGAGGCCACCGCGGTCGGTGTGGGCTCGGGCAAGCTGCTCTCGGCGGACTCGTACAAGAAAATGGTGTCGACGGCACTGCGCGGCAAGACGCACACCCAACCGGGGTGCCCGACCTGCTTCGATCAAAACGAGGGCTACACGTACGGCCTAGGGATCGTGACCTCCGGCGACTGGCTGATGCAGAACCCCTTGTTCTCCGGTTGTGCGGCCGTGGAGGCATTTCTGCCGGCACAGAAGGTAGCGATAGCCGTCGCCGTCACCTACGCCCCCGAGGCCTTCGACGATCAGGGCAACTACAGGAACCAGGCCGACATACTGTTCCGCAAGATCGGTGCCGAGGTGGTACCGAACGACGCCCCACCCATGCCGCCAGGGAGATAGTCATGAGCGTTATTACTTACCGCGTCTGTGTTCTCATCGCCGCCTGTGTGCCGTTCCTGGCCGGGATGCCAACGGGCCAGGCCGATCCCGTCACGCTGCCCCCGATGACGACCGGCGGCGGCGGCCCGATCATCGGTGGGGGTAACAATGCCGGGATCGCGCAGCAACTGACCAGCCTCGGCAATCCGAACGTCCAAGAGGTTGACGGCTCGGACGCGGCACAGTTCATCACGGCTTCCGCCGCGGTCACCAACCCGCAACTGGCCGCGCCCTTCTCGCTGCTGCGCCGCGCGTTGGCATGCCAGAACAACAACGCCGGATTCGGGGCTCGCGCCTACCGCCGGAACGACGGCCAATGGGGAGGCGCGATGCTGGTCGCCGCCAAGAGCGCCACACCGAACGTCGACGCCCTGGCCGCCTGCGCCAAGACCAATTGGCGCAGGCCCACACTCGGCAGTGATACTTCGATGTGCAATAGCGGCTGGACGACCGCGAATCCCTTCTCGCACCGCGACAGCGAGGCCTATTACATCTTGCTCGCCGGCACGAATGACGACTTCTGCAACGGGCTCAACGGGAAGTACAAGACCAACTTCACCGTGTGGCCATTTTGATCCGCTGGTCTCTAAGCTGCCAGGATGGGCGAAACCGCCTGCGGTTCAACGATCATCACCACAGCGGGCGCACCCGAATCCTGGTTCGCCGTGTGCCTGACCGTAGCCCTGACGATCCCCACGGCTATCCAAAGCGCGACCAAGATCCCCCCGATGATTATTCCCGCAAGCGCGATACGGCGGCCCCTTTGACCGGTCTGCTTGATCTGGTTAAGCGCTACAAAGCCGAAGATCACCCCAAAAATGGCCCCGATGAAGCAGAGCCAGCCCAACACCGAGCAGACCAAGGACGCGACGGCCATCGCGTTGATACCGGCCCTCTGCGTTGGCGGGTGGCTGGGCGGTTGTTCCGTCAAAGTGGCCTCCTGGACGAGAGGCACATACTCTACTACCCGCTGTGCTAGAAGGGCGGTGGATCGTTGCTGGCGGCGAGCCGCTCGGCGCGTCGTGCAGCTTCGGCGGCCATGCGGGCTTGGTTGACGCCGCGCTCCCGAGCGATGCGGTTGGCCCGGTCGCGAGCCCGAGTTTGTCGCCGCGCCGGCATCATCAGTCCGCGGTTAGCTCCCGACGGTGCCACATCCGTAGGCCGCACTAGTGCGCCTGTTGGTACAGCGAGGGCCGGAAATAACAGACTCCCACCGGGTTTGGTGATGTACGTCTGTCCCGTGGGCGACGTCCACACCACGGTGCCGTCGGGGCACTGGCGATCGGCCCAGCCGCCGACCCCGGCATAGAACGTCTTGAGCAGGTGGTGCTACCGAATGGCTAAAGTACATTTCACCGCGAGGGCCGATTCGGGGCACAGTCGTAGCCGTCAGGGCAACAATTGAACACATTCCAGGATTTCGCAAGCGGTCGGGTTCACGCTGTCAGCACCAATCACCACCAATCGACCACAGACAGGTGGACAGCATGAAGCGACAAATCGCGGGGCTGGCAGCGGCGGCACTCGCGTCGGGCGGGATTAGTCTGGCCGCGTTCGGGCTGGGCGCCGGCATCGCCCAAGCAGACGAACCCACGTCGGGTACCTGGTGTCCGGGCCAGCGAGTCCCCGGAGGCTTCACAGAAGTTAATTGGGACTGGACGGTCTGCCATAACTACTACGTACAGGTACGCGGAATGCCACGTCGGATCGTTGGATTTAAAGTTGAAGACGGCGGCCATGGCGGCAACTGGCGCTTAGTCGCAGGCGAGAGCACCAACCCAACCTGCGATATTTTGTGCGGGTAGCCACGACCGACGAACTCGAACCGCTCGGACCCTAGGCCAGCGGCAGCGTCAGACCCGCAACTGAACACGGTTCGGCCCGTCACCAACCGTCAGGATGACTGGCCGATTCTCATGCAGCCGAGACGCCGTCGGGGCCGCTGAAGACCGCGGCGCACACCAACTCAAGGGCGTACCCGGCAAATGGCATCTCTTCGCGGTCAGCGGCTAGAAGGGAGGGGCTTGTTGCGTCGGCGACGTGATCGTCATTGAGTCGGCGTTCCGCCGCAATGGCTTTGGCGGTGTTGTGGACGCGGGCGCGGCGGCGTTTGGGCATCATCACCCCGCGATCACCACTAGGCGGCGGGGATGTCGTTGGGGGAGTCGCTAATTCGCCGGTGGGCAGGCACAGCGCGGGTAGCAGCAGCCGGCTACCCGGACGCGTCACGTACTTGTGCCCGGTCGGTGAGGTCCACACCACGGTGCCCTCCAAAACATGCCCACCCGCGACGGGAAGCCGGTGGGCAGCCGACACGCCGCGCCCAGACGCCGAGGCAAACCACTATCGAGATTCGATCGCCGACACCGTGCCGTTGCCCGACACGCTGGTGATGGTGACGTAGACGGTGTGGGTGCCCGGATCCACCGCCACCCCGCGCGGGCCACCGCCGACGGCCACGGTGGCCGTCACGGTGCGCGTCGAGGCGTCGATCACCGACACCGAGTTGTCGCCGTAGTTGGCGACGTAGACGGTGTGGGTGCCCGGATCCACCGCCACCCCGCCCGGGCTCTTGCCGACGGGCAGGGTGGCGGTCACGGTGCGCGTCGAGGCGTCGATCACCGACACCGAGTCGCCGTTGTTGGTCACGTAGACGGTGTGGGTGCCCGCATCCACCGCCACCCCGCCCGGGCCCCGGCCGACGGGGGCCACCCCGTGCGGGCCCTTGCCGACGGGCACGGTGGCGGTCACGGTGCGCGTCGAGCCGTCGATCACCGACACCGTGCCGTCGCCGTAGTTGGCGACGTAGACGGTGTGGGTGTCCGGATCCACCGCCACCCCGAACGGGCCCTTGCCGACGGGCACGGTGGCCGTCACGGTGCGCGTCGAGGCGTCGATCACCGACACCGTGCCGTCGTTGGTGGGGACGTAGACGATGTGGGTGCCCGGATCCACCGCCGCTCCGACCGGGTTCCTGGCGACGGGCACGGTGGCGGTCACGGTGCGCGTCGAGGCGTCGATCACCGACACCGTGTCGCCGTCGAGGTTGGGAACGTAGACGGTGTGGGTGCCCGGATCCACCGCCACCCCCCACCACGGCGACTTGCCGACGGGCACGGTGGCGGTCACGGTGCGCGTCGACCCGTCGATCACCGACACCGAGTTGTCGCCGAGGTTGGCGACGTAGACGGTGTGGGTGTCCGGATCCACCGCCACTCCCATCGGGTCCCTGCCGACGGGCACCGTGGCGGTAACCCTGTGAGTAGGACCAGTCGACGGCGTAGCCGCCCGGGAACTCGCCGACGGCGCAGCCGAGCGGGAACTCGCCGTCGGACCCTGACCCCCAAACAGACCCTGACATCCAGATAGGAACACGGCCAACACGACGGCACCGATGACCGCCAGAACCTGGGTGACCACCGGTATCGGCACGAGCCGCCAGCGTTCTCGGGTTGGTAGATCATCGCCGCTGACGGTCATATGCGCTCTCCTGGTCGTCTTTTGCTCTTTATGTAGTGTCCGCCTGGCACCTACCCGCAGGATGCGAGTTCGTCGAGTTCAATGTTCGCCGCGCACTCGGACCAACCGGTGAAGGTGCCCGAGCGCGTCGCTGATTGGCGAACTCGCGGGCACGGGCGGAAAATTCCGCAGTGGGTCGCGGGTCGACCGCAAGTCGTTCATCATATGCGTGACGGCGGTCCGCCGGGGACTCGTAACCACGAGGGATAGAACATGAGCATCGTCGTTCGCCGGGAGCAACCCACGAAGCGAAGGCTCGCGCTGGCCGTAGCGGCGATTTTCGCGGTGACCGCGACCCTCCCGGCAGTTGCGCACGCTGATGACAGCGGTGCGTTTTTGTCCCCGTCGGGGAACATCGTTTGTGGGATGGGTGAGGGCCCGGACTATATGGGCGCCGCGGACTGCGAGGTAGGTGAGCATCTTTGGGTGGCACCGGCAACCACGCGGGGCCCGGAGGGTAGACCCTGCAATTTCAACTTCGGAGGTCTGGAGGTCTACGTCGATCATGGCAAAGCAGCTGCCCTGGGCTGCTACGAGGGAGCGAGTAGCTTTACCTTCCCGGGCCTGCCGACGCTCGCCTATGGCCACTCGCGGTCGTTCGGCACGATCACGTGTGACAGTGAGCGCAACGGTGTCACCTGCACCGATTCCAGTACCGGTCATTTTTTCCGGGTGTCGCGCGAGTCGTACCTACTCGGGTGACAACGCTGTAAGCTGATGGGAGTGAGGCTTTTTCGTGCGTCCAGGAACTAGTTGTCGTCTTCGTCGTGGCCGCCGCCAGTCTGCGCGCAGTTGTGACATCGTCGTGACACCCCCTGGTTGACGGAAATCATCACCCCTCGGATCGGCGAGGGTCATGCTCGGCTTCTGGGTGACATCGAGCAGGGCCAGGGCAGGCTGTAGGTGGCCACTCAGGGGGTGTATCCCAGACGAGTTACCGTGCCGTCCGGCAGTTGCTCATCACGCCACGCCGTCCAAAAAGTCTTGAGCAGGTGATGTTACCGACTTCGTGAAGAACGTTCTAAGGGGCGAGTTTCGCTGCCGATTCGTACCGCAGTTCAGCGAGCCCATCGATAATCGTTAACCTATGGCGCCCGTCTAGACACCTACTGCGATCGGAGGGAGAATGCCGAGCGTGAAGAGGGCTGAGCCGATCTTTTACCTGGTCGGGGGAATTCTGATCTTCATTGCCGGAGTCGCCCTTATCGTTGCTTATCCGCACCACTGGTGGAGTGTAGCGGCGATGGTGATTGGGCTCGTGAACGTCATGTTCGCCATTCGAAAACTGCGGTCCCGTGGCGGTGAATCGACGCCAGGTTCAACGCCACCTCCGCGATAGCTCGCAGACAAGAGCAAGATTATTGGTCGGTCCAAAGGCCGTGACTAGCCACAGCCGGGGGCGTTCCCGGCGTCCGAACGGCGTCGGGCAAGCAGCGCAATGTCCTAGACGCCTGCTGAGACCGGCAGAGCAGTTTGAGGTTGGACGCATGGGTGGGGCCCAGCGGGAACGGCACGGTGTGGTCGATGTCGCAGACATCGGCCGGCTGGTCGCAACCGGGGAATCGGCAGGTCAAATCCCGAAACCGGACGAATTCTGCCAACGCCGCCGAGGGCCGATAGCCCGACTCGGCACCGGCCAGCGGTACCACCAGAGGCTTGATCTTGGCGACACCGGCCAACTCGCGCAACAACATCGACGGCACGGGACCAAACCCGGGCAGATATCCAGGAGCCTGTGACTTGCCGCTGAGCGCGGACTTCTCGGCCAGCACATGAATCACGACATTGGGGCCCGACCGCCGCTCTGCCCCAGCGCAATCCGGATTACCGCACTGGCAACCCAGGACATCGGCCCCGGCGGCCAGCGCCCAGGGCATCGGCGCGACGCTGGGCCTTGGTGCGCGGATCCTGGCGGCACACCGTGGCGGCCAACGCATCAAGCTTTCGCTCGAGGGCAGCCCCGTCGGTGGCGTGCAGTTGCGCCCAGACTCCGGCCAGCCCGGGATCGGTGGGCCCGATTTCGACATACCGATCCTCGCTGCGCCGCCCAGGCACCCGCAACCCGGCCGGGTCGAACCGCGCGACCCACATATCGATGCGCTCAATGACTTTCGGGGTGGACAGCCGCATCCACCGCGGCGCGTGCCGGGCCACCGCCGCGTCGAGCTTGGCGATCAGCCCGCGGTCCTCGACTAGCTCGGTGCGATAAACCACCGCTGCCATCAGTCGAAAATCAATCGCCCCCCGGGCGAAGACCTCGGCCACCCGCGGCAGGCGCTCGCGCAACGCAATGGCATAGCGCAACCGCCCGCCGGCCCGACCCCGGCTGATGCCCAACGCCGCCGCCAATTCGGCCACCACGTTCTCATGTCCGTCGACGGCCCAGTTGAACCGCTCGGCGTCGTCTGCGGGCGCGCCGCGCATACAATTCCCCGATCGCCGCCAGTTCGCGGGCGCAGGCCGCGTTTTGCGCGCGCGCCGCGGCCGTGATGGCATCCACGACCCCGGCGTCGGCTAATGTATCGAACATACATTCGATTGTAGCGATCTCCACTGACTCAAACTTTTTACAGGCCGTCGGTTGTGCATAACCGACGGCTTAGCCCAACCCAATCGGCGACCGGACGCGTGTTGCTTTACTGTCGATATGCGCGTGTCAAGGTTGGGTACCGAGGAGTTTGATACGAGCGACGGGGTGCCCCGTGGTCGGATTGTGATCGCCTCCATGGTGGGCACCACGATCGAGTTCTACGACTTCTACATCTACGCCACCGCGGCGGTGTCGGTGTTTCCGCTGCTGTTCTTTCCGAAGGGCAACCCGACCACGGCATTGCTGGCTTCCCTGGCGACATTCGGCTTGGCGTTTGTGGCTCGCCCGTTGGGATCGATCCTGTTCGGCCATTTCGGAGATCGGGTCGGACGCAAGGCCACGTTGGTGAGTTCTTTGCTCACGATGGGTATCGGCACCTTCCTGATCGGGCTGTTGCCCACCTACAGCCAAATCGGTCTCATCGCTCCGGTGCTGCTGGCGCTACTGCGGTTCTGCCAGGGCCTGGCCCTCGGCGGTGAGTGGAGCGGTGCGGCGCTCCTGGCCCTCGAGACCGCGGCCCCCGGGCGGCGCGGCCGGGCCGCAATGTGGCCGCAGTTGGGCGCGCCCGTCGGCTTCCTCCTCGCCAACGGCGCGTTCTTCGCCCTCACGCTGTGGTTAGGCCACAGCACCGAACACGCTGATCTCGGTGGCTCGTTTTATAGCTGGGGCTGGCGCATTCCATTCCTGCTGAGCGCTGTCATGGTGGCGGTCGGTCTCTACGTGCGGCTGCGGCTGGTCGAAACCCCGGTGTTCACGCGCGCACTGGCACGCGGTGAACGCGTCAGGGCGCCCTTGGCCGAGGTGATACGCAACAATTGGCGCCCACTGATCGTCGGCACGTTCGTGATGCTGGCCACCTACACCCTGTTCTACGTGGTCAACACCTGGACGTTGAGCTATGGGATCGGCGCGCGACCGCCCAAGGGGACCGGGCTGGGCATCGGTTACATGAATTTCCTTCGGATGCAACTGATCTCGGTGCTGTTCTTTGCGGCGCTAGTGCCGGTTGCCGGCCGGCTCGCGGACCGATTCGGCCGCCGCAGCACGCTGCTGGTGACCACCCTCGCGCTCATCGCCTATGGTGCGGCCTTCGGGCCGCTGCTGGCAGTCGGACATGCCACCCATGCCAGCGTCCTGGTCTTCCTGATCGTCGGAATGTCTCTCATGGGCCTGTCATTCGGTCCGATGAGCGCGGTGTTGCCCGAGCTGTTCCCGACCAACGTCCGCTACACCGGCTCGGGGATCGCCTATAACCTCGCCGGCATCCTCGGCGCCGGCGTGGCTCCGTTCGTCGCGACCTGGCTAGCGGCCAGCTACGGTGTGGCCTGGGTCGGCCTCTATCTGAGCGTCTCCGCGCTGGTGACCCTCATGGCGGTGGTGACCATGCGGGAAACCAAGGACAGGCCTCTCGACACGGAAAACCTAACGGCCCTCGCAGCAACGACCGCCGCGAAGTCATAGGGTGGGTATGCGCTGCGGGTACCAGCAAGACAAAAGGGGTCAATATGTCGCGGCATCGCGTGGTCATCATCGGAAGCGGATTCGGCGGACTGACTGCGGCCAAGGCGCTCAAGCGGGCCGACGTCGACATCACCCTGATCTCGAAAACCACCACTCACCTGTTCCAGCCGCTGCTGTATCAGGTGGCCACCGGGATCTTGTCCGAAGGCGACATCGCCCCGACCACCCGGCTGATCCTGCGTAACCAAAAGAACGTCCGAGTCTTGCTGGGCGACGTGACGGGGATCGATCTAACGGCGAATACGGTCACGTCGAAGTTGATCGACATGGAGACGGTGACCCCATTCGACAGCCTCATCGTCGCCGCAGGCGCGCAGCAGTCGTACTTCGGCAACGACCATTTCGCGACCTTCGCGCCCGGGATGAAGACCATCGACGACGCCCTGGAGCTGCGCGGCCGCATCCTCGGCGCCTTCGAGGCCGCCGAGGTGGCCACCGACCATGCCGAGCGTGAACGCCGTCTCACGTTCGTGGTGGTCGGGGCC
>Ga0182038_10000106_pt1 | contig 40258 bp, 37 predicted proteins | sample sta12Can44000108_FD_125976 | JGI IMG/M metagenome (GOLD analysis project Ga0182038, IMG submission 125976) | Lab enrichment of tropical soil microbial communities from Luquillo Experimental Forest, Puerto Rico - statanox.12C.anox.44.000.108 | ecosystem: Environmental > Terrestrial > Soil >...
AATGAAAGCGATCAGGATGTGTTCTTTGATAACCTGCAGGTAGTGCATAGTAGAGGGCCTTTGGTGGAGGAGACACATTACTATCCGTTTGGGTTGACGATGGCTGGAATATCTTCTAAGGCTGCGGGTAGTTTAGAAAACAAGCTGAAATATAATGGTAAGGAGCAACAACATAATGAGTTCAACGATGGCAGTGGATTAGAATGGTATGATTATGGGGCGAGGATGTATGATAACCAGATAGGAAGGTGGATGGCGATAGACCCTAAAGTAGAGTTAGGTAGAAGATGGTCTCCTTATAATTATGCCTTAGATAACCCTATTAGGTTTATAGACCCTGATGGGATGTGGCCAGGCGAAGGCTTATGGAATAAAATAAAAAATTGGTTAAGTGCACCTCCGAGTAAAGCGAGTCAGGCAACTACTCAGGCGTATGCTAGTGCTGCTTATGGAGCAGATGTTCCTGCACCTAAAACCAATGGGTCTGCTTTATTACAAGATGTTGGCGCCGCAAGTTATTTATTTGCTCGTTCTATGCCCGGTAGCTTAAAAATTCCTGCACCAACAGCAAGTAAAGCTTCGCCTACTACTCAGCCAAGTGTAGAGCCATCATCTCAGGAAGGGGTTAATTTAACCATAAAAGCGAAACCAACATGGAATGATAATCAGCTTTCTCAAGCTAAAACTAAAGCAGAGGCATTGACAAATGCGGAAACTGTTGTTACAAAAACCCCTATTGAAAGAGATCCTAATTTACGTAATAACTTTGTTAAAGCAGGAGGGAGTGTTAGTCCTACAGAGCATGTAGATCATGTTACTGATTTACAGTTAGGAGGAACTAATGCACAAACTAATTTGAGTGCATTAGATGCAAGTGTAAATACAAGTTTCGGGAAGCAAATACAGTTACAAATACGAGATTTGCCAGATGGGACGAAAATCAATAAAATTATTTTAATATTACCACCAAAACAACAATAGAAAATGTTAGAGCCCTTTTTGAAAACATTCAATATTACTTCTAAAAATATTTTAGAAGATGATAAGCATTTATTTGCGAGTATACCTGAAAAGTTATTGGAGTTTATGAGTGTATTTGGGGGTAGTACTTTTAATAATGGGATATATCGAATACATTCTTTTGCTAGCAGCTTACAATGGTCAATTAGATTAACTGAATACTTCCCAGATTATAAGAATCAAATTTTCCCCTTTGGATTTGATTGGATGTCTAGACAGTTTTGCCTTAATAAAGATAACAAAAGAATTTATATGTTTGATCCTGCAACTGTAGAAGATTTTCAGTTAGAAAAAGGATTATATGAATTCCATAATGAGGATATAGTGGGTGGAGTACTTGCAGATAGTTTATTTAGAGAAGTACTTTCTTTTTGTAGGCTTAAAATGCTTAATTATAATGAATGCTTAGGATATAAGATTCCTTTATTCTTGAATGGTAAAGATGTTGTTGCGAATCATGAAAAATTGGATTTAGAGGTGTATTGGCACCTTTCAACCCAAATATATAATAAGATTAAAAACCTTCCTGATGGAACGCGAATAGACAATATTGTTTTAGAATAATATTGTCTATTCGCAGGATCTTCTCCTTACAGGCTTTTTTGTGTATTGGTAAAGGGAAGATGTGTAACGAAATATAAAACAACATAAGTAACAATAAAAGCCATTGAGCAACTTCGAGTGGCTTTTTGATTTTAGATTAACTTGCGAGTAAATATGCAAGCGAGTATAGCACATTTACCGGAGTATAAGCAGCGGGAGTTGTAGGCGATAATGTATCAATATGGGGTAAGAGCTTTTGGCACAGTAACGGAACAAACCCAAATAATAATTACAGTTTAGTAGTAAATGATTTATTAACGCTGATAGGCAATGCAGCTGCGGTAACAGGAACGGGTAAAGGCATTCAGCAACTGCATTAACAAGTTCGCCAACAGTACCGGGAGATGTAACGAGTTGATTACAGAACGTCCCCAATACAGGTAACAAACCCAAAGCCTATATAAACTGGATATTATTGAATGAACAATTTAGACCTGTAAACAGTAGTAGTGGCTTTGATATGATAGGAGATGCGGAAACGATAAAGACACATACCCAGAATGTATCAATTAATAAAAGTGGTTATCTTTATGTGTACTGTTCAAATGAAAGCGATCAGGATGTGTTCTTTGATAACTTGCAGGTGATATATACCAGAGGACCTTTACTGAGTGAATCACATTATAGTCCGTGGGGATTAGATCTAAAAGGTATCTGCTCACAGGCTGCTGGGAAGTTGGAGAATAGATTTAAGTATAGTGGAAAAGAACAACAGTGTAATGAATTTAGTGATGGCAGTGGTTTAGAGTGGTATGACTATGGTGCGAGAATGTATGATGGGCAGATTGGAAGATGGATGCGAATTGACAATAAAGCTGAACTGTATAAAAATATATCTCCTTATGCTTATGCTGCTAACCAACCTACTAATGCAATAGATCCGGATGGAAATTTAATAATATTTATAAATGGTCAAAATCTATCAAGTGGTGGTACATCAGCTTATTGGCAAAGTGCAAATGGACAAAATTTTGACGTTGCAGTTCAAAAGCATTTCAATGATTTTGCCCCACCTCGTTATTATGATGGCTCTTCAGGAGGTTGGGGGAACACCCTCCAAAATTCATATAACCCCTTATCTTCAATATTCATTTATGATAATACTCTAGCGCAAGAAAGACAGGATGCTGGGCATTCACAAGGCATGAATGATGCAAGATCAATTCTAATAAGTTTGCACAGAACAGGTGGAGTGATAGATGAAAGTTTAAAGATTGTGACACACAGCATGGGGGGTGCTTATGCTAAAGGATTTGTAAAAGCAATTGTTGAATATGCAAAAGCACATCCTGAAATTTCGAATGGATTAAAAATTAGTGAATTTGATTTTGACCCTTTTCAAGCTGGCAGCCTTGAAGTTGAACCAAAAGTACACACTGAGCAATACACACATAATGGTAAAAAGCATATTCCATGGTGGAAGTTTTGGGATACCGATAAAATTGCAGATGAAAAACAAAAGGGTTTAGAATCTAATAATCCTAATGGAGATAATAATAAATATAGAGAAGATCCTACTAAAACTACACATGATATCTCGACTTTTTATGATGACATCCAAAATTTAAAAGAAGGAACGTATAAATTAATTAATGGCAAATGGGTAAAGCAATGAAAAAAATAATAATATTTATGATTGGCTGTATACTCTGTTATCGTTGTAATAGCTATATACAGCCTACTCCCAAAAAATACAAATATGCAGCCCTCTCAAAATCGAAAGATCAATATAGAAGTGACAGTACAGTTCTAATTCAGTTATTAAATATTATTCTATCGAAGAATATCAACCCTTTTAGTCCACCGGCAGCCTATAATGTAAAATCTACAACTATCTACATAGATTCAATTTTGTATAGTCCAGATCAAAATGGAGTTGTTATTTTTATTATTACAAAAAGAAATAAGAATAAAATGGAAAATATTTCGCAGACCCCTGCCGATTATTTGTTTGATGCCATTTACTTATATGCAAAGAGGAATATTGTTACTAATGACTTTAAACTATATGATTATAGTTCAATTGGTTTTGTAAATTTTACTTCTTTCAAGGAAGCTGAGCATGCCTTATTAGAGTATAGTTTTGGGCGCAGGGCCACAGATCATGATTTTAGTAAAGATGAACCTTTTTTTAATATGGATGATATCAGATTTTGGAATGGAAAACAATTTAGAAATATTTTTGGCGATACTTCCTTCATTAGGTATTAATGTTGAACGAATCACTATTATCCGTTTGGTCTCACCATGAGTGGCATCTCTTCTAAAGCTGCAGGTTCATTAGAAAACAAACTGAAATATAATGGTAAAGAGCAACAAGACAATGAGTTTAGTGATGGCAGTGGTTTAGAGTGGTATGACTATGGAGCGAGGATGTACGATAATCAGATCGGAAGATGGAATAAGACTGATAATAAAGTAGAGCTATACCAAAACATTACACCTTATGCTTACACAGCTAATCAACCTACTAATGCAATAGATCCTGACGGTAATGTAATAATATTTATAAATGGCTTGGCGGACAAAGCTAATCAAGGTAATAGTAGTTATTGGAGATACACAACTACTACTACCTATAACACAGTTACTCATAGAAATGGAGCGCATCATAGCAGAGAGCATGCTTTTGATGAAGAAGTCAAGAAGCAATTGGGAGATAAAAAAGCGAGATATTATGATGGTTCAGTAGGAGGTGAAAGTAGTTGGGCAAGTGAACCTGATAAGATATTCTCTGGGGAACCAGGTAGTTTGTCCTCTGCTTTTCGAAGTAATGCAGGTTACCAAGAAGGGGAAGCACAAGCTGCTGTTATTATTGAGGGTTTAAATAGAACAGGCGGTGTCATAACAGAAACGATTAAAATTATTACCCATAGTATGGGTGCTGCATATGGAAAAGGTTTTGTGAGAGCATTAAAAGATTATATTAAAACACTACCAACAACACTGCAGAAACAAATTAAAATTACATTGGTAGCAGATTTTGACCCTTATCAAGCAGATGAGATAACTGCAGATCCTGATATAAAAACTATGCAGTTTAAGCACGCTAATTTTTGGAATATAATAGGGTTAGGTTGGTTGGCGAATGAAGATGAAAAAGGATTAGACAAAAAAGATATTACAATTAATTCTGGCAAAAGTACGAATCATGAAATTTCTTCATTTTCTAATGATATTAGTTCATTGTCGGAGGGGACATATAAGTGGAATGGTAGTAAGTGGGTAAAACAATAATTTTTTCAGATTTATAAATCTTTAATCATGCTAAAGTTTTTTTTAGTCATATTTTTCTTTTCTTTTTATTCTTGTGATGGATTTAGAGTAAAAAAATATACTCCAAACGAGTTTATAAATCATGCGGAAATCAAAAAGGAAAGCTATAATAAAGATGGCATCGAAATCCTAAAACAATTAAAAGGATCTTTATTCAAACACCAAGATTTTTTTAACAATAAAGCCTATTTTGATTCTACACAATTAATTCTTGATAGTATTATTTACAGTCCTGATTTTAGTAAATTAGCTGTGTTTATAATAGTGAAAAATCCAACTTACAGACAGATTGTACCGGATGAAAAATACGATTGGTATTATGATGCGACTTGTTATTTAGGAGTTAAGAGAAATGATACAATAAATTTATTTTGGATGGGCCCTAATTTTAGTAACTCTTATGATAAAAAAGAATTATCAAAACTAATTAGAGATTCTTATTTTACTGAGTTTGCTACAAAGGATACAGTAGGGGCATTTACATACAAGTATAATTTGAATGATATTAGGTTTTGGAATTCTCCTATTTGGAAGAAAATTGAAGAAGAAAAAATTAAAAAGAAAGAATTTGAAGAGGAGAAAAAAAATCATCCTGAAAATGTGTATGAACCTAGAAGATAAACAATAAATATTTCGGTAAATAGGACTCTCTCATTTAGTCTTCGATAAAAAGTTCGCCAAATCATTGCGGTAATATCCATACGCTCTCTATTACACTAAGCGATATGGATATTACTGTTAATAAATTCTTTTAAAAAGGATTCAAAAGATAAAAATCAGAAATGGCTATCTTTAATCCGTATACAAACCTTTAATCAAACCGGTATTATTCTTTGCTTGATGTATTCCCAATACTACAAAAATCCTATCTCCTTTGTAGCAAATTCGGAACCTGTTTACCTAAGGTTAGTACCCACTTCTTCCTCTGTAACTCAATGCAGATAAATATTTACGTTTTTTAGGCTTGTAAATGTTAACTCAAAACAATTGCTACAACTTAAAATTATTGTTCTGATAAAAATCATATTCAAATGTAACTAACATCACACAAGGCATATTTATGTCGAATGACCTTCATGCACTCAAATTAGATTTCATGAAAAAGGTTATAATATTAGGGGCAGGCACATCCGGAACAATGATGGCGAATCATCTTTTAGGCAAACTTAAAAAAGATGAGTGGAGTATTGATATTATTGATGAAAGAAAAGAGCATCATTACCAGCCGGGGTATCTTTTTTTACCTTTCGATATTTATACGCCGGAAAATATCATTAAACCGATTACAGCTTTCCTTCCTGCATCTGCCAGTTTCATCAATGAAGGAATTGAAAAAATTATTGGCGAACAAAATCAGGTTTTATTAAAAAACGGCAATACGATTAACTACGATATTTTAATTATAGCCACCGGAGCTAAAATTGCCCCCGAAGAAATTGAAGGAATGAAAGGAGCACAATGGCATAAATCCGTTTTTGATTTTTATACATACGAAGGTGCTTTACAACTTAGAAACAAGCTTCGTGAATGGGAAGGTGGAAAACTAGTGGTACATATTACAGAAATGCCGATTAAATGCCCTGTTGCTCCACTGGAATTTGCTTTTCTGGCAGATTCTTTTTTCAAAGAAAAAAATATGCGTAACAAAGTAGATATTACTTATGTTACCCCGTTAAGCGGTGCCTTTACAAAACCAAAAGCAACAGATGCATTAGAACATTTACTGGTTGAAAAAAATATACATATTATTAGTGACTTTGCTATTGAAAGGATAGATAACGAATCTAAAGTGATGAAAGATTATGGCGGAAAAGAAATTCCTTTTGATATTTTGGTTACGGTGCCAACTAACAAAGGCGATGCTTTAATGGAACGTTCCGGCTTAGGCGATGAATTAAATTTTGTACCAACCCATAAAGGAACGTTACAATCTAACCGTTTTCAAAACATTTTTGTTATTGGCGATGCCACAAATATTCCTGCATCAAAAGCAGGCTCTGTTGCTCATTTTGAAGCAGAAATTTTAACCGAAAACATTCTTCATTTTATAAAAGGAGAAGCATTGTCGGAGGAATTTGACGGTCATGCCAATTGTTTTATTGAAACAGGCGGCAATAAAGCATTATTAATAGATTTCAATTATAAACAAGAACCTGTTGAAGGCACTTTCCCGTTTGCAGGAATCGGCCCGTTAAGCTTATTAAAAGAAAGCAGGATAAACCATTGGGGCAAACTCGCCTTTAGGTGGATTTACTGGAATATGCTTTTAAAAGGCATCCCCATTCCGTTTGTTGGAGCAAAGATGCAACAGGCCGGTAAAAAAATAAACAACAACTAATATTAAAAAAATATGGAAAAAACAATTGCCGGTAAAAACATTACCGTAAACGAAGAAGGTTACTTGACCGATTTTACACAATGGAATAAATCTGTTGGAGAAGAAATTGCCAAAGAAAACTCAATTGAGTTAACCCAACGCCATTGGGATATTATCGATTACATTCAGAATGAAGTAAAAAAAGACAGTCCGTTAAGTATTAGAAAAATCGGGAAAAGCGGTGTTGTAGACATCAAAGAATTTTATGCATTATTTCCCAATGCCCCTTTAAAAACAGCAACAAAAATTGCAGGTGTGCCCAAACCGGCAAGTTGTATTTAAATCTAAAATAAAACCTATGAGTGAAAATAACGGGAAGATAAAAAAGATGATGATCATCTTGTCCAAAGCTACAATTGAAAACGTATATGCAGCTTTTGTGTTGGCCAATGGTGCACGGATGGAAGGAATAGAAGCAGAAATGTTTTTTACCTTTTTCGGATTGGAAGCAATTCATAAAAAGAAACTAAATAACCTTCATGTTGCCACTGTTGGTAACCCTGCCATGCATATTCCCACAATGGTGGGTGGCTTACCCGGTATGGAAGCCTTTGCAACACACATGATGAAAAAAGAAATGGAAAAAATTGATATGCCCGAAGTGGATGAATTTCTTGAAATATTAGTTGCTTCCGGTGTGAAAATCTGGGCTTGCAAATTGGCAATGGATATGTTTCATTACCAAAAATCTGATCTGATTGACAGCGTTGATGCTGTAATTACCGTCGGCGATTTTTACCAACGGGCCCAAGGCCAAGGTGTTCATTTATTATTTATTTAACGAGAATTCGAGATAAAATAAACGTTTACACTTAACCATACAAAGTATAAAAAACATACGAAAAAATAAGCATGTTTTTGTACTTAAATGCCCTTGTATTACTTGTATGGTTCAATAATAATTCCTAACAAGGCAAATAATTGCTTGCCCCGAATTCACATTGATTTAAGTAAAGGTTAATTGTAAGGATTTTAATCATATCATTCTTTGCAACAATAAAGGTTATATAAAAATATAACCGTATCAATTATTGTTTAAAACAAATAAATATGAAAAAAAAATTCTTTTTGATTTTTCTCGCAGCTTCGTTACATTTTTTCACAGCAAATGTATTTGCTCAAAACGGTACAAAATTAATTGGTTATGATGCTGTAACAAGCGGTAGAGCAGGTACGGCAACGGGAACATTTGATAACCCTTCTTTAATGATGACAAACCCTGCAGGTATTTCATTTTTAAAATCATCACAATTTGATATCAGTATTTCTTTAATGGCTCCTTCGGTGTATTTCAAAAACACGATTAATGATGCACAAGGAAAAAAGAACCTTTTTCCTTTGGGTTGTATCAGTTATGTAAAAAAAACAACTAATAAATTAACATGGGGTGCCGGTATTTTTACACAGGGCGGTATGGGTGCGGATTTTAGCCTCAATCATTCTTTATACAAAAACACTTCAGGTATTTATGTACAGCAAGATTATCATTCAAAGTTTGCAGTAATGCAGGGTGGTGCATCAATTGCTTATAAAATTACTCCCAAATTTTCTGTTGGAATTACAGCAGATCTCTTATACAGTATGATGGAATTTCAAATGCCGATGAGTATGCCTCCTTCAATGTTACAAGGAGTAATTAATTCTACAACGGGATTTACGTTTGGTAATATGTTTTCTGCTTCGGCTTCTGCAGGAGGGTTAGGGTATTCTGAGTTAGTGGCAAATGCAAATATGAGAGGGTTAACTTCTTATGAATTCAATGGCAAAATTGGCATTGCATATCAACCTTCCGACCAACTTTCCATGGGTTTAAATTATACACTTCCGGTTAACCTTAATTATAAAAACGGAACTGCAGATATGGATATGAGCACACAAATGAATGATGCGTTTAGCAGAGTAGTTGCAGGAATAATGCAACAAAACCCAACATATACAGCGGCACAAGCTCAGGGGGCTGCTATGGCTCAATTTAGTGCATTGGGTATTGATCTAACAAAAGGTGCTACAGATAAGTATAATGCAAAAGCAACTTTAGGTTTGCCACAATCTATTGCAGGGGGGATATCATTTGAAGCTGCAAAAAAATTAAGAATTTCCATAGATGCAGAATGGGTGAATTGGTCAAACGCATTTAATACGATGAATATTTCTTTATCAGGAGGCTCCAATGCCAATATTAATAGAATGCTGGGTACAAACGGTACTATAATTATGCCGTTTCCTTTACAATGGAAAGATGCAGTAATTATAAGAACCGGTGCAGATTATAAAGCTTGTAAAAAGCTAACACTCAGATGTGGTTATGCATACGGCAGTAATCCTGTTCCTGAATCTACTGTTTTCCCTGCTTTTCCTGCAGTTGTAAAACATCATTTTTCATTAGGCGGCTCTCTTGCTGTGTCAAAAACAATAAAATTAAATGCTGCGTATGAGCATGCTTTTAGAAATGACGAAACAGCTTCTTCCGTTAGTTTAGTTGGTGCACAATTCAATAATAGTGTTTCCGGGCTATCAAATAATATTTATCATGTTTCTTTTTCCTGGTTTATGAAATAAAGTAAAGTAATACTAAAAAATTATTTAAATCATGAAAAAGATTACAACATTAATATTCCTGTTATCCTTTTATTGGGCAACTGCTCAAAATTTAAAACCTTATGTAGAAGGATTTGAAACAATGGAATCAGTAACAAGCATACAGGAAAAAATTGTAAAAATACTTGAGTCAAACGGTTTAAAAGTAGTAGGCCAATATCAGCCTGCAAATGATAAAAACAGAGCTGCAATTATTTTCACTTCTTTGGAAATAGAAAATGCAATTAAAAAAGTTGGAGGGTTAACGGGATTTGCTGCTACTTTACGAATTGGTATTACCAGCGAAAATGGTAAAACTGTAGTTTCCTATACAAATCCGTTTTATTGGGGAAATGCGTATTTCAGAACAGATTTCGAATCGGTTTCCAACAATTATTCAGCATTAAATGAACAGATCATCAAAACAATGAAAAGTGCAGGTGAGTTTATTGGTAAACCATTTGGGTCTAAAAATGGTTTATCAGAGAAAAGCTTGCGTAAATATCATTACATGATGGCGATGCCTTATTTTGATGATGTGATTGAACTTGCGCATTTTGATAGTTACGATGCTGCGATTGCAAAAATTGATGCTAATTTTAGAAAAGGTATTGCTGATGTAAAACAAGTTTCAAAAGTTGTAATTCCGGGTAAGAAGATTGCGTTATATAATGTTGCATTATTGGGCGAAAAAGGTGAAAGTAAATTTCTTCCAGTAATTGATATTGCTCAACCAAAACACACAGCTTCTCTTCCTTACGAAATTTTAGTTACAGATAACAGAGTTGTAATGCTGCATGGACGTTACAGAATTGCTTTGTCTTTCCCGGATTTAACAATGGGAACTTTTGTAAAAATAATGTCAACACCGGGAGATATCGAGAATCAATTAAAGCAAATACTCAAATAACTAACACCGCTTTGCTAAAGCACGATTATTCAAGTTTAAACTGATTATACAGCAGATGAATAGATGAGTTATTTCAAAGTGAACTACCCATTGGAACTCGTTTTTTGTCAATAGACCTTATATCGGTATTATATGGGAGATTGATGTAAAAATAAAAGCTGCCTTCTTCTTTTGGCAGCTTTTATGTACTTACTGTAGCAAAGCAAATGTTACTTCTTTTGTTTCCTTTTTTCTTTTAATGTTGTACCGGCATTATTTGCGGGGAAATAAACGCCTCCTTTAAGAGTTCCTTTAACAACAATATCTTTTAACTGCTGATTTTGTACATTATAGGGATCACTTTCCAGAATGGCAAAGTCGGCCCATTTGCCAATATCAAGGCTGCCGATTTCATTATCCATATTTAATAATCTGGCTGCACCGATGGTAATGGCATGCATGGCTTTAATTACAGAAATGGTATTGCCAAACAAAGAATCACTGTATTTATTCTGCGGCGATGCTGCTGTAACACGGGTAACGGCACACCATGCGGCAAATAAAGGTATGGCAGGCGTAACAGGTGCATCTGAATGGAAAGAATAATTTATGCCCAAACTATCGGCCCAAGTTGCATTTTCCATTATGGTTACCCATGGTACACCTACGGTATATAATGCATGTTCGCTGCCGTAGAGGTTAATATGATTGGGAAATAAATTTAACCCAACGCCCGGTATTGCCTGTATTTTGGAAAACGTATTGGCCGATATCATTTGCGCATGCTCTATTGTTGCCCATGTGGTACCGCTTACATTTTTTTGCCCGTTTATATTTTGTAACGCCTGTACCAGTATATTAATGGCGCTGTCGCCGTTGGCATGTATGGCTACAGGAAATCCTTTTTGATTATAAATGCTGATGAGCTTTTGCAACTGTGCCGGAGGTAAATTCCAGAAACGGTTACTTGGCGGGTTAAGATAAGGTTGTGAGGTATAGGCTGTATAACCCTGAATGGAGCCGTCCAGCACAAATTTTACAGGCCCTGTTCTCAGATCTGCATTATCCAATAACTGCTGGGCTTTTAAAAATGCGCCTGCAGCATCACCGGAATGTAATGCATTATTATACAAAGCATATCCGTCGTATGCTAATACCACTCTTACAGGAAATGGAATACGAGCCGTATCTCTTACATAAACATAAGCACCCATATAGGCAGTCATTTCTGCCAGAGAAGTCCCGGTTACAAGCAAATCGGTAGCCGTGGTAATACCTGCACGGCTCATTAAAGTACCTGCATCAACAATACCTTGCGTAATGCGGCCGGACGAAAAAAAATCGGTGCCGGTATATTGTTTATATATTTTATTAAAAACAGAAAAAGCAAACATTTCACCCGCAGATTCATCAATTTCTCCGGTAGGATTTCCGGTGCTGTCGTAAATAACAGAACCGGCAGGTAATTGTGCCCAACCGGATGCATTCATTAAGGAATGTAGCATTACGCTATTACAAATAACAATATGCCCGCTGCCCAACTGCATTAAAACAGGAATAGTGGTTGAAACCGAATCGAGTAAAGCAGTAGTAAACCTGCTTCCGTTAAAATAAATAGGATCGGCTCCTGATGCGAATAAAGGAACCCCAGGATTTTGCCGTAATACAGTTTTAAGATAATTTATAATGCCTGAATAAGATGTTATGCCTTGCAGAGAATCGGTTAAACCGGGTCGGGTATAATATCCGGTATAAGGCAGCTTTGCATACATGCCGTAGGGCTGAAAATGAGAATGGGCTTCTACAAAGCCGGGTAAAATAACTGAGCCGGCAAAAGTATTGTCTACATAAATGTTTCTTTTACTAAACTGCTGCTGTAATGAACCGATATCACCTACTCCTGCAATTTTCCCCGAAGTATCTACGGCAATTCCCGGATTTACGGTATAGATACTGTCGTTTTTCGTACTCATGGAAATAATCTTTTGAGCAGCATAGATGGTAATATCTTTTGCAGAACCTCCTGTTTTAAGTGAATGCTTCTGACTGCGCACATTATAAGAAAAGAACAATAGTATGCAGGTAAAAATATAAATAATGGGTTGCTGATCCCGAATGTAATATTTACTAAGTTTTCGGTTGGCGGGTGACTTCATAGTATAGTTTTTGCTGTGAGCTAAAACTAAAGTCTTTAATAGTAAGGTGCAATAGGGTTTTTTCCTCTTTTTTCGGAAATGATGGCAGTTCGTGTTTTTTCCGAGAAACAAGTGCAGATTATAGCCTCATCTACGGGCAAGCCCTGATTTTTAACGAATTCATCCATAGCAGATTGTTTTCATATACGGCGCAGGGTAACTTCGCTTTTTATAACCCCTTGCTCAATTATAACTCCCCCGGTGCTGTTAAATTTTTTCTATGATTAAAGTGATGGTTGTTGATGATTATGCTCCTACGCTTACAAAAATTACTGCTTTTATTGAGCAAACAGATGGATACCAAGTGATTGCCTCTTTAACAGACGGACAAGACACGATACATTTTCTGAGAAATGCCAAGATACTTCCGGATATTGTGATTCTTGATATTCAGATGTGGAAGGTAGACGGCATAACCACTATGGATTATTTACATGATTTTTTCCCGGAAATGAAAGTCGTTGCACTATCTGCTTTTATACAGGGTAATGTGGTAGAGGATATGTTTGCCGGCGGTGCTTATGCTTTTGTATGGAAAGAAAACTGTTTTTCTTACCTGAAAGAAGCTTTGCAAAAAGTGGTACACAATCAGCCTTATGCCGATCCCCGTATCGGATTTGATATTGGATTGCGGCAAAAATTGATAGACGACAGACAGGTGGAGAAACAGGTGTTGTACAATCAGTATAAATTAACGGGCCGAGAAATAGAAATTATAAAACTTATTGCTTCTGATATGGATTATAAAGAGATATACAGTATTTTGCATATTACTCCCCGTACCATTGAAACTCATATCAAAAATATTAATAACAAAATGAAAATTAAAGGCGGCAGGGCCAGTTTACTGCTGCATGTTTTAAGAAATGGCCTTGCTAAAATTGCCAATCTTACCAAACACCATCACCATTAGTAAGCAATTTGTTCCCTATTGCGACAGAGCTTTGTATACGGCAGGAAATGCCTTTGATTTTATGTTGACTTTGTACCTGAAAGCTCAATTGCAACGAGTATTAAACTATTGTTTTTTAATCAGTGAAAAACAAACCTCAGGTATAAAAATTATAAAAGAATACACTCATTCTGTCATTCTTTAAAAAATTGAGGAATATAGGCTTGACAAGTTTTGCGATCTCTTTATTACTTTTTTGCCATATTTATTTTCCGATGCTGCAAGCCCCATCGTACCATTACATCTGTTACTTCGCGTAAAGATTTGCCCGAATTGCTTAATTCATATTCAACGGTAACGGGTTGGCTATCATAAACGGTACGTTTAACAATTCCGTTCAGTTCCAGCTCTTTCAGATCTTTTGATAACATGCGTGGTGTAATACCGGGTATGGCTCTTTCCAATTCTTTAAATCTTTTTTTGCCGTAGAGCAGTGCTCCTATAATGGGTAATTTCCATTTACCTATCAATACGTTCAACGTATCATTAATGGCAAGAATAAATTGGTCGGAGCAACTTTTGGCTTTCTCCAGTTCTCTTGTTGTATTCATGTTTGTATGGATGCTATACTTTTGTATATCAGTATATAAAAGTATACTAGTTACTAAAGTATAGCAAATGTATATATCTTTGTACAAATAAAAAAATATATGGAATTAATTGATAAGTTAGAATGGCGTTATGCTGCCAAAGCAATGAACGGAACAAGCGTACCGCAGGAAAAAATAGATGCAATTGTAGAAGCGGCCAGGCTGGCACCCACTTCCAGCGGATTGCAGCCTTTTGAAATTTTGGTAGTTACCAATCTCGAAATTAAAGAGCGTATCAAAGCAATTGCATGGAACCAATCGGTGGTAACAGATTGTTCGCATTTACTGGTATTTGCTGCATGGGATACTTATACTGCAGAACGTATCAACAATATGTTTGATCTTACGAACGAGATAAGAGGCTTTAAAAATGAAGGTTGGGAAAATTATCGCCAAAGATTATTATCCATGTACCCTCCAAGACCGGCAGAAGAAAACTTTATTCATGCGGCCAAGCAAGCTTATATTGCATTTGGCTTGGCAATTGCTGCTGCTGCATTTGAAGGTGTTGATTCTACACCGATGGAAGGTTTTGACCCTGCTGCTTTGGATGAAATATTAAACTTAAAAGCGAAACGACTAAAAAGTGTTTTGCTGTTACCGCTTGGTTACAGAAATGCGGAAAAAGACTGGTTGGTAAACCTTAAAAAAGTAAGAAGAAGTAAAAAAGATTTTGTTACAGAATTAGTATAAAACAAACAAACAGCTAAATAATAAGAATCGTTAATTTTATTAATATTACTTAGGTTTTGTTGTAAATAAATGACGCTTTCGTCTGTTTTAAATACTTTTATAGTATACTTTTTTAATAGACTTAAATGAAGCGTTTCTATTATATTCTAAGCATCGTTCTATTATTTCATGCTTTTTATAATAAAAGTTATGGACAGGTAGTTCTTAAACCGGGTACCGATTCTGCAACAACATTATACGATTCACTTAATATATACCCCGCATCTGTTACCGATGTTAATTATGTAAACAGTAAAAGAAAAATCGTATCTGTAAAAACATCTTTGGAATTATTGGCCGAAGCTAAAATAAAAAAAGATCTACAGGCACAAGCCAATGCTTTGTTGCATCTCGGAGATACATATATTGCATACGGTAATCATCGCAAGGCGTATGCTTATCTTGTGCGTGCATTAAAAATGAAAGATGCATTTAACGATGATATTACCATTGCACATTTGTATTATAACCTTGCTATTGTTTTATCAAGATTAAAGCAGTATGCAGATGCGGTTAAATGTTTTTATAAAACCGGATTTCTGTATCAACAAACTGCTTTTAAGAAAAAAAGAAAACAGATTTTTGCTGTAGATACGGGAACCATAACGCATGCAACGGAGATTTATGTGAACAATGTGATGGATGAAGAAACAGCATCTTCAAACTTTTCCGATTCATTGATTGATGCTTCTGTTTTAAACAGAGATACGGCCCAAATCATCAATAATCCTGTGTTGGAAGAATCGCCATATATGGATTACAACGAAATGATTGATGCATTTTATGATGATAAGCCGGCTTTTGCTTATGCTGTACTAATTCATGTAAAACAACCAACTCCCGGAAAGGCAAATGTTTTTGCACAACTGAGTAAAGTGGGGCATACGTTTATAACGCTCCTTAAATTTAATAACGATAATTCTGTACTGTCTAAAACATTTGGCTTTTATCCTTCAAAGGATAATATTTTATCGGGTACACCTATTATTCCTTTTACTAATTCGCAAATTAAAAACGATTCTTTGCACGATTGGGATGAATTGATTGGTAAATTTATTTCCGTTAAAAGTTTTATTGCAATACTGAATTTTGTAAGCGAAGCAGGTGATAAACATTACGATCTTAATTATAATAATTGTACCGATTTTGGATTGAAAATTGCTTCTATTGCAAACATTACTATTGCAGATACCAAAAGCCGTTGGCCATTGGGCAGAGGAAATAATCCTGCTGCAACCGGCCAAAGTATTTTGCGTGGAAAATTTAAAAATGCAGATACGCAAAACCAGCATGGTTTATTTGCGTGTTCCAATAATTTATTTATCCATCGGGCTGCTTCTAAATAGGTCATTAAAAACTGAATAGCTGGTTGACATGCTTAAAATAATTTTTGATGCTATTGGTACAAAAGACGAACCGAGCGTGGCAACGAAGATGCCATAAAAAACATTTGCTGGTAACAAAATATAAAAGCAGATATTATTTACAGATTTTTATAATCGGGTGAATTTGAGAGTATGAAAAGATGATTTTTGCCATTTATATTTCTCAATAAAAAACAAACAGGTTGTTTTAATGAAGGATATATTTTGGGATAAATTTCCCGCAGTGGGAATATTGTTTAGCGGCAATATGTATTTTCAAGCTTGATTATCAATGATTTACTTTTTGGCACAATGTTTCTTACAGAATGGTAGTTCAATAAAGCCGTAATAATGCAAACGCAAAAACCATTTACAATTTTTATTCTTGATGATGATAAATGGTATGGTACCATGCTTCAGTATTTTCTGTCTTTAAATACGGAGTTTAAAGTGAAATGTTTTGATAATACGGCCGAATTCTTAAATGCGCTGAAAGAAACACCAGCGGTTGTTACACTGGATTATTCTATGCCTGATATGAATGGTATGGAAGTGATGGAACTGGTTAAAACAAAAAACCCGGAAACGGAAGTTATTATTGTTTCATCTCAGGAAGATGTAAATGTTGCTGGTAACTGTTTGAAAAAAGGAGCCAAAGATTATATTGTTAAGAATAAAGATGCGAATGATAATCTTAAAAACTCGTTGAAGAAAATTAAATACGATTGGCAGATAAGTATGCAGGAATGTTTTTTTGCAGAGCCGTTATATTAAGCGGTTGGCAAATCGAATGCGAAAATACTGCCCTTGCCAACAAAACTTTTTACCCAAATATTTCCACCTTCGGCTTCAATAAATTCTTTACTTATAGCAAGGCCTAAGCCTGTGCCCGACTTTTCGTAAGCCCCCGGGATTTTAAAATACCTATCAAATATTTTTGACAGATATTTTTCTTCTATACCAGAACCGCTATCTTTTACAATAAAGGAAATGAGGTTATTCTTTTGCTCAACGGAAATATTGATTTCCGATTGTTCGGGTGAATATTTAATGGCATTGGTTAAAAAATTAATCATAACCCACGATGTTTTTTCAACATCGGCGAAAACATTATTTAAAGATGCGGGGACATGTTGTGTTAAATGAATGTTTTTTTGCGAAGCCTGCACCTGCACCGCATTTACGGCCTTGTCAATAATAAGTGATGGGGCAACAGGTAATAATTTTAATTGAATATTTCCTGTTTCAACTTGGGACATGTTTAATAATTCGCCGGTAATTTTTAACAGCCTGTTCGAATCGTCTCTGATGCTTTGCAACAAATCTTTTTGTTCCGGATTTAGATTGCCAATTCTGTCGTCGGCCAATAATTTGGCACTCATTTTAATAGAAGAAATTGGCGTTTTTAATTCATGCGAAACGGTAGCAATAAAATTCGTTTTCGCTTCATTCAATTCATGAAACGGCGTGATGTTGCGTAAAACAATTACCTGGCCAATGGCAACATCGTTATCAGATACAATCAATACATCTTTGTTAAAATAACTTTCTTTATTATCGGCAAATATTTTTAATTCGTTTTTAGATTCTTCCTGCAATAATGTTCGCATCAGATCATTATGTAAAGCAATATCGGGAGCATAATTTCCAATAATATCTTTTTCTTTTAAACCCAATAATTTTTCTGCGATGGCATTTAAAAACAGGATATTTTTCTTTTCATCCAAACCAACAATACCATCTTTCATCTGGTTGATGATGGTTTCGATTCTGCTTTTTTCAAATTTAATTTTAGCAAGATTGCTGTGTTCGTATTCATCTAATTTTTCTGCCATCAGGTTAAATGTTTTGGCAAGTTCTCCAAACTCATCTTTCTGGTCTAAATAAATACGCTTGGCATAATTCTTCTTGGCGATTTCCGTAATACCTTCTGATAATGCTCTTACAGGTGAAGCAATAACTCTCGGAATATTTACAACCAATGTAAATGCTATTAAACTAAGTACGGAAAAAATAATGGTTAACCAAAAAGTAGCATCATCGGCAGTGTGTTTTGCATATTCATTTTTTTTGTAAATGGCGCTTTGATTTAAATCGTTAATCTGCTGAATGGTTTGACGGATTTCGTTGTAATTACTGCTGTCTTGAGGGTTTAGTTTAAGCTCTTCAAAATTTTTTCTAAGTTGTTCTGTGGCTTGTTTTTCGCCTGTTTCCGTAATATTCTGTTCCTGTTTCCGAAGGTTGTTTTCAAATGTTTCGAATGCCTTTTTATTGTTGGGCATTTCATCAATTGCTCTCAGCATATTGTTAGAGAAAACCAATGTTTCGTAGTTGTTTTTTATAATATTATCGGCATCGTGGCTAAGTTTATTAATATAAAAAATGCCGAGTACTCCAAATATCAATATCACCAGAAACAAAAATCCCAGTGCGGTTATTAATTTGGTTTTTAAATTAGTTCTCATTAATGCAATGCTAAAATTAAGGCGAAATAAAAAAGCGTGAACATATTTTAGATCACGCTTTAATTGCTAAGATAATTTAAGCGTAACCGAGCCGTTTTAAACTCAATTCGCCCGGGGGAGAAACAACTAATGGATTTAATTCCAGCTCGGTATTATTTTCATCCAAGCCAAAGGCTTTTTTGTCTGTAACGGCCAGCCTGTTGATTGCGAAATATGAATTAAGTATAAAATCTTCTCTGAAGGAAAATTCATTTTCAACGGAAAGGAATCTTTGTACAATTACATATTTAATGTCTGCATTCATATCTAAATTATAGCGTTCGGCAATTTCATCATTGTGTGTAACCACTAGTTCTTTTTTATCAATCAATTCTTTCAATACTTTTTTAAAATACATACTGATTTTAGATTGAACACGAAATCCCATTTTAAAATCTATTCGCATAATTTTATTAGGCTCAATTGTATCAACAGTATATTCCAATGTATATGGATCGTCGGTTCTGTCAATATGTACAAACCAATATACATCTGCACGTTTTGGCCTTTTAGCTAAAATAGATTCAATAATTCTTTTTTCAATGCTGTTCTTATTATTTGCTTTAGTTAAGTAAACAAGATGCGATGCATATTTTGGTACAAGTTCCGCATCGCTTAATCTTTTTATTGCAGCAACGTCTTCCGCAAGGTTTTCGAACTGAAGAAAACGATTGGTAATTTTTCTTGCTTTATACCAGATGTACATTACGAATACCAAACCAAATTCAAATACCAGGAACATCCATCTTTGTTTAATTTTAGCAACGTTTGCAATAAAGAAAGATAATTCAACAGTTAAAAATACTGTAAGAACACAAACGATTAAAACCATCGACCATTTTTTTACAAACTTCATGTAATAATACATTAAAGAGGTTGTCATTAACATAGCTACTGTAATTGAAAAGCCGTATGCGGCTTCCATTTTAGCCGAATCCCTGAAGTATAACATCATACCGATACATCCAATCCATAAAATCAGGTTAATGCTGGGAATATAAATTTGCCCGCGTATATCTGTTGGATATTTTATAGTGATACGTGGCCAGAAATTTAAACTTACTGCCTCGCTGATCAATGTAAATGAACCGCTGATTAATGCCTGACTGGCAATAATGGTTGCAGCGGTTGCAATTACAATCCCGATAATTAAAAACCAATGTGGCATCAATTCATAAAAAGGATTTAATCCATCCAATGTTGTTTTGCCACTATGTAACAGCCATGCAGCCTGCCCGAAATAATTTGCGATCAATGCCATTTTCACAAACATCCAACTCACCTGAATATTCTTTTTTCCGCAATGACCCAAATCGCTGTACAATGCTTCTGCACCGGTTGTACAAAGAAATACAGCACCCAATAACCAAAAGCCTTTTGGATAATGTATCAGTAAATCAATTCCGTACCACGGATTAAATGCTGCAAGAATAGATGGATAATGTGTGATTTGGATTACACCTAAAATCATAATCATGCTAAACCAAATTAACATGATAGGACCAAATGAACTACCTACTATTTTTGTTCCGAATTGCTGAAAGAAAAATAAAAGTGAAATAATTCCTATTACAACCCCAACGGTTAAATTGTTTCCCGGAACAATAATGTTTTCTAAACTGTGTACACCGTTTAAGCCTTCAACTGCAGATGCAACGGAAATAGGCGGTGTTATAATACCATCGGCTAATAATGTTGCTGCACCTAATATTGCAGGAAAATATAACCAATGCCTGTAACGCCAAACCAAAGCGTACAGCGAAAAAATTCCACCCTCGCCTTTATTATCGGCTTGTAAGGTAAGAATGATGTACTTGAATGTTGTTTGTAGGGTAAGTGTCCAGAACACACAGGAAATTCCACCATAAACCAATTGTTGTGTAATTATTCTTTCACCGATAATTGATTTAAAAACATATAATGGAGAAGTGCCGATGTCACCAAAAATAATTCCCAATGTAACCAAGAGCCCTGCTGCTGATACGTGTTTTAAGTGATTCGATTGCATAGAAATAAATTAAGCTGATAGCTTAACGGCAAATGCAATGCCTTGCAAAATAACAACTGTTTGTTTTTCGATAGAAACCAATAGTAATAATGATTTCAAAAGATAATTATATTATTGTTTGGTAAGTATAGACATAAATATATTTTCAAAATGAAAGAGTTGTTTTTCATTTTGGTGTAGTTGTTTGGCAACAGTTTTCTAAGAAAATACTACCAGGTCTGTTTCTGCAGCAGATAATTTTTTTAATAATTGATTGAACACTGCCGTTTTTAAAAGCATATTGTATAAACTCAAATGTGGCTTACCTACACAAACGGTTGTGATTGATTTTAGACTAACTATTTCCAAAATACCCGTTGCAATATTGTTCGATTTTATTTTAATCACTTCTGCACCCAATTCTGTTGCCAGTTTAAAATTGTTGATTAAATGCCGTTGCGATGCCAATCCGATTTTATCGCCATCTTCTTTAGATGTTTGCACATACAGTAAAAACCATTTAGAATTATAATACGCAGCTAACCTTGCTGTTTTTCTGATTACTTTTTTGGCAACTTCATGGTTACTGCTAATGCACGCCAAAAACTTTTCCTGCTTAGCTAAACTTCTGGGGATCTCCGTTTCAATTTTACGTTCAACCTGTGAGGCAACTTCTTTCAAAGCGAGTTCACGCAATTGCAAAATCTTTTCACTCTGGAAAAAATTCTTTAACGCAATTTCAATTTTATCATTGCTGTAAATTTTCCCTTCTTTCAATCGTACAATTAATTCATCTGCCGTTAAATCAATATTCACTACTTCATCAGCTTGCGACAAAACACTATCCGGAATTCTTTCTGCAACCGTAACGCCGGTTATGTCTTTTACTTCTTCATTCAAGCTTTCAATATGTTGAATGTTTACCGCACTAATCACATTAATACCGGCATCCAAAATTTCCATTACATCCTGCCAGCGTTTTTCATTTTTACTTCCTTCAATATTCGTATGTGCCAGTTCATCAACAATCACTACTTCGGGATGCAAATTCAAGATGGCTTGCACATCCAGCTCTTCCAATTCCTTTCCTTTGTAAAATAATTTTCTGCGAGGAATAACAGGCAATCCGTTAATTAATGCTTCTGTCTCTTTTCTGCCATGCGTTTCAATGTAACCAATTTTTACATCAATGCCGTTGTTAAACAAACTGTGAGCCTCCTGCAACATGCGAAAAGTTTTACCTACACCGGCACTCATGCCAATGTAAATTTTAAACCTTCCCCGTTTTGATTTTTTAATCAACTCAAGAAAATGTTGGGCGCTATTTTTTAATTCTTCAGGCATTCATTTTTTTGTTATCAACTTTTGTAATTCTAATCGGCAATAAAGGCGTCGCACTCTTGTACGGTTATCTCTTTATTCAACATTAGTTCAACTTGTCTAAATCAATATTTAATTGTAACACATTTATTTTCGAAGTTCCGAATAATCCAAGAAATGGTCTTTCAATATGATTATCTACCAAGCTCTGAATTTTTTGTTTATCGATTTTTCTTATCGATGCAATTCTGTCAACCTGAATATTGGCAGCCTCAACCGAAATATCGGGGTCTAATCCGCTACCGCTTGCTGTAACTATATCTGATGGAATTTTTTCTTTTTTTATTGAAGGATTATGAACCAAAAAAGTATCAATCCTGTTTTGCACATCTTTTAAATAATCGGGATTAGTTGTGCTTTTATTACTTGCACCCGATGAAGCTGCATTATAATTAGCGGCAGAAGGACGACTGTAAAAATATTTATCATTACTAAATTTTTGCCCTTCTAATTTATAGCCAACTATTTTGTTATTGACAGTTACAGTTTCTCCCAAACCTTTGTTGGGAGTCACTTGTGCAATGAATAAAATGATAACCGGATAGATAACAATAAAAGCAATAATAGTTACAACCGTTAATTTTATTGCAGATAAAATATGTTGTTTCATACATGTAAGATGTTAAATGTAAAAAGTAAAATGTTTTTTGGTGAAAAGTAAAATGTAAAAAGTGAAACGAAAAACATCTCACATTTCACATCTTTCTTTTTACTATCAGAACCAAATACTAACAGCCAAATCAATTAATTTAATTCCTATGAACGGAACAATAATTCCGCCGAAGCCGTAGATGAATAAATTTCTTCTTAATAAAGCACTTGCGCCAATTGGCTTATATGCAACACCTTTTAATGCCAATGGAATTAACGACGGAATAATAATGGCATTGAATATTACTGCAGATAAAATTGCACTTTCGGGACTGTGCAATTTCATCACGTTTAAACTTTGCAATCCCGGAATAGATGCAATAAACAATGCCGGAACAATAGCAAAATATTTTGCAACATCATTGGCAATACTGAATGTTGTTAGTGTTCCTCTTGTCATTAAAAGCTGTTTACCAATTTCTACAATTTCAATCAACTTGGTTGGATCATTATCTAAGTCAACCATATTGCCTGCTTCTTTTGCAGCTTGTGTTCCGCTGTTCATAGCAACGCCAACGTCGGCTTGTGCTAATGCAGGGGCATCGTTTGTGCCATCGCCCATCATTGCAACTAACTTACCACCTTGTTGCTCTTTGCGGATGTAATTCATTTTATCTTCAGGCTTCGCTTCTGCAATAAAATCGTCAACACCGGCTTTATCGGCAATGTATTTTGCAGTTAAAGGATTATCGCCGGTAACCATCACTGTCTTCACCCCCATTTTTCTTAATCGTTCAAAACGCTCATTGATATTAGGTTTGATGATATCCTGTAGTTCAATTACACCTAATACATTTTCATTTTTACTCACTACCAAAGGCGTTCCACCGTTTGATGAAATTATTTTTACTCTTTCTGAAATCTCATCAGGAAAATGATTGTTTGCATTTGTAACTAAATTCTTTATTGAATCGAAAGCACCTTTTCTTATTCGCGTATTGTTCATATCAATTCCGCTGCTTCTTGTTTCTGCTGTGAACTTGATGTATCGGGAATTGTGAGAGGTGAGACGTGAAATGTTTTTTTTCATTTCACCTTTTACATCTAACTTTTCACTTAATTCAACAATACTTTTTCCTTCGGGTGTTTCATCCGCCAATGACGATAACAAACAGGCTTCAACAAAATCATTTTCATTTACATTATTTGCATTCCAAAAATGTGTTGCTTTTCTGTTGCCGATAGTAATAGTTCCTGTTTTATCTAACAGCAAAGTATCAATATCTCCGGCAGTTTCAACGGCTTTACCGCTTTTGGTAATAACGTTTGCACGCAAAGCCCTGTCCATTCCTGCAATGCCAATGGCACTTAATAATCCGCCGATAGTTGTTGGAATTAAACAAACAAACAACGATATAAATGCTGCAATTGTAATGGGAGTATTTGCATAGTCGCCAAAAGGTTTTAATGTAACACACACAATAATAAATACCAAAGTAAAACCTGCGAGTAAAATAGTGAGTGCAATTTCATTCGGTGTTTTTTGTCGGCTTGCACCTTCAACTAATGCAATCATTTTATCAAGAAAACTTTCGCCGGGTTCGGTGGTAACACGAGCAACAATTCTGTCGGACAAAACTTTTGTTCCGCCTGTAACACTACTTTTGTCGCCACCTGCTTCACGAATTACAGGAGCCGATTCGCCTGTAATAGCTGATTCATCAATGGTTGCGAGACCTTCAATAATTTCGCCATCCATAGGAATAATATCTCCGGCTTCGCAGAAAAATAAATCGCCTTTTTTTAATAAAGAAGAAGGAACAAGTGAGATGTGAGAAGTAAGATGTGAAATGTCAGAATTACTTTTATCATCCTTCATTTCACTTTTCACAAGTTTTGCCGGTGTTTCTTCTCTTGTTTTTCTTAAACTGTCTGCCTGTGCTTTACCTCTTGCTTCGGCAATAGCTTCGGCAAAATTTGCAAACAACAGTGTGATGAATAAAACAAGGAACACAATAAAATTGTATAAAAAACTGCCTTGTGTTTTATCGCCCAGTAAAATCCAAATAGAGACAATGAGCATAACCACTGTTCCAATTTCTACTGTAAACATTACAGGATTACGGAACATAATTTTTGGATTGAGTTTAATGAAAGATTGTTTGAATGCTTCTTTCACCAATTCGGGCTCGAATAATTTATTTGTTCTTTTGTGTTTCATAATTGTAAAATGTGAAAAGTGAGATGTAAAATGTTTTGTGAAGCCTGTTTATTTTAATTATAAAATTTTGTACTTTAAAGAAATTAGCCATGAAGCCACATAAAAATCTAAATGCATGGATAAAAAGTTTTGAATTTGTAAAAGAGGTGTATGTTGTTACACAATCATTTCCTGCAGAAGAACGATACGGGTTAGTTTCACAAATAAAACGAGCATCTGTCTCTGTACCGGTTAATATCGCCGAAGGTGCTGCAAGAAAATCGAACAAAGAATTCATCCAATTCTTACACATTGCACTTGGATCAGTGACCGAGTTAGATACCCTTTTATTATTAAGTTTTGAATTATCGTTTATTAGCCAAGAACAGCTTAATATTTTGATTGAGAAATTGGATCTCATTGGTAAATTGATTTATGGTTTAATCAAAAGCATTGAGAAAAAGAATTAATTTCATCTTACCTTTTACTTTTCACTATGAAAAAAATTCCGATATTGGTCCTAATGCTAAAGCGGGAAAAAAAGCCAATGCTGCAATAATTATAATCACAGCAAACACCATAATGCCAAACGTAAACGTATCGGTCTTTAATGTTCCGGCACTTTCTGGTATATATTTTTTCTTTGCTAAAATGCCAGCAATTGCAACGGGACCAATGATTGGAAGAAAACGTGATAACAGCATTACTATTCCGCAAGTGATATTCCAAAATGAAGAAACGAGTAATGGATAAGTTGTTCCGCTATATATTAAACTATCTCCTAATCCTTCAAAGCCACTGCCGTTATTGGCTGATGAAGAGGTAAACTCGTACAGCATTTCACTGAAACCATGATAGCTTGGATTGTTTAACCAGACTGAATAAGTTTTAGGATCGTGTGCAACCATATACGATGACAATGCAGTAAAACTTAAAATGAGCAGAGGATGCAGCAATGCAATGATGGTGGCTATCTTCATTTCTTTCGCTTCGATTTTTTTGCCAAGAAATTCAGGAGTTCTTCCTACCATTAATCCGCTGATGAAAACTGCAATGATGATGAAAATGTAAAAATTTAAAAAACCTACACCAACACCACCAAAGAAAGAGTTCACCATCATGCCTAACATGGCAAACATGCCGCTTAATGGTGTTAGCGAATCATGCATGGCATTTACACTTCCGTTGCTGGTAACTGTTGTGCTGATTGCCCAATATGCCGATGCTGCTGAACCAAAACGAACTTCTTTTCCTTCCATACTTCCCAATGGTTGGGCAATGTGCATATTAGCAATATTGCTACTGCCTTTCATTTCATAAAAAACAGTAGGAATCAAAAACAAAATAAATCCAATTGCCATTACTCCAAAAATTGTTAATGCTAATTTTTTTCTTTTTAAAATATACCCTAATGCAAAAACCATTGCTATTGGAATTAAGAGAATGGAAATATCTTCAACAGCATTGGTAAAATAATTTGGATTTTCGAAAGGATGAGCAGAGTTTGCTCCAAAAAAACCTCCGCCATTTGTACCTAATTGTTTAATAGCAATCATCGCTGCTGCAGGACCACGACTAACTTGCACTGTATCTCCCTGTAATGAAATAAATTGATTTTTTCCTTTAAAAGTCATGGGTGTTCCGTTAAACAAAAGAATAACTGCAACAACAATTGATAACGGCAATAAAATTCTTGTGCATGATTTTACAAAGTAGTTGTAAAAATTTCCAAGCTTGTCAGTTGTTCTTTCTTTCATGGCATTGAACATAACTGCACAAACAGCCATGCCGGCACCGGCACTAATGAATTGAAATAACATTAATACCAACTGTCCTAAATATGAAACACCTGTTTCGCCCGAATAGTGTTGCAAATTAGTGTTAGATATAAAACTGATAGATGTGTTGAAAGCTGTATCAGCATTCATGCTTGGGTTGCCATCAGGGTTCAGCGGTAACCAACTCATGTTCATTAAAACGAACATGGAAAATAAAAACCAAACTAAATTAATGGTGAGTAAAGCAACAAGGTGTTGTTTCCAGTTCATTTCTCTGGAAGCATTGATACCACTGAGTTTGAAGAATAATTTATCTACCGGATTAAAAATAAAATCCAATTTGGTTTTATCGCTGTTATAAACTTTGCCGATATATTTTCCTAAAGGAATAGCTAATAAAACTGTAGCGATGAAAATAAATATAATCCCTAAAATTTCTGAGTTCATAATTTTTGTTTTTTGTGAGAAGTGAGAAGTAAGATGTGAAATGTGAGATATTCTTCATTTTACTTTTTACTTTTTTACATTTCGCATTTTAAAATTTCTCAGGTTTAATTAATACATAGCACAGATAACAGAAAACTAGAATTGATACAATGAAAAGTAAAAGCATATTATTTGATTTTAGATTTTATCGAAAAATTCAATTGATTTAAAAAATATTACAAAGCCAATGATTGCTGTAATAATGAGCATGATTGTAAGCCACATAGTTTTGTTTTTAGTGAAATAATATTTTGAATTTTAGATAAACGATATATACTAACCCTGATACCATCAGCCACGAAAGGATGATCAGGAAAATTTTAACGATAACCACCAATAATTTTTGCATACTTAAAACTGCTGATATTAATATCAATTCAAATGGAATGCCTGCTTTATCCGAAAATTTTCAAGTAACCCGAAAGCGAATGCAGCAAAGGATTGTAGATGATTTGAGTGTTTCTGGAAAACGCAGGGTAAACAAAAAAAGCCTTTCAAATAGAAAAGCTTTTTTTCAAAATGGAATGAACGATACGATTATTGGTTTAGTTGATATTCTTCAATCTTCCTGTATAAAGTAGTTAACCCGATGTTTAACAGACGGGCCGTTTCGGTTTTATTTCCTTTGGTATGATTTAAGACACGTTGAATATGAAGCTTCTCTACGCTTGCAAGGTCAAAAGCAGATAAAAGTTTTGCATGTTCTGTATTTTGTGTTTGAATTTCTATCGGCAAATGCTGAACGGTTAATTCATTTTCATCGGCTAAAATAACTGCACGTTCAATGGCATTTTTTAATTCACGAATATTACCCTTCCATTCATGGTGTTGTAATCGGGTAATAAGTTCATCGGAAACAGCATTAATTTTTTTACCCATTTTATCTGCAAATAGCTGCACATAATACCGGGTAAGTATAACAATATCTTTTTTCCTGTCTCTCAGGTTAGGCAATACAATTGTAAATACATTTAACCTATAAAATAAGTCTTCTCTAAATTTTCCGTCTTTTGCTTCAGTTGCCAAATCTTTATTGGTAGCAGCAATAATACGCACATCTACTTTGGTAGATTTTGTATCTCCCACTTTAATAAATTCATTGGTTTCTAAAACGCGTAAAAGTTTTGATTGAAGATCAATGTGCATTTCGCCAATCTCATCCAAAAACAAAGTTCCGTTGCTGGCTTCTTCAATCAATCCTCTTTTGTCTTTTAAAGCTCCGGTAAAAGCCCCTGCTTTGTGGCCAAAGATTTCGCTTTCTAAAATTTCCTTGCTGAATGCGCTGCAATTTAATGCTACAAAGGTTTTGCCGGCTCTTTTACTTCCGTTGTGTATGGCTTGTGCAAATACTTCTTTACCGGTTCCTGTTTCTCCTAACAGTAAAACGGTCGCATCGGTTGGCGCCACTTTTTTGGCTAAATCAATTGCATTTTTAATAGCATCAGATTCGCCTAAAATATTTTCAAATGCGTAACGTTTACCAATTTGTTGTTCTAATTGCAATACTCTTTTTTGCAACTGCACTTTTTCTACAGCCCTGTTCAGGAGCGGAATTATTTTTTCGTTATCATCACCTTTGGTAATATAATCGAATGCCCCGTTTTTCATTGCTTGAACCCCGTCGGCAATATTGCCAAATGCAGTAAGCAAAATCACTTCTATGCTTGGGAAGCTTCTTTTTATTTCTGCTGCAAAGTTTACGCCGTTGCCATCCGGAAGTTTTACATCACACAGCACAACACCTATATTTTCACGGTCTAAAATCTTTAAAGCCGATTTGCAATCAGAGGCTTCATGCACATTAAACCCTTCAAGTTTAATAATACGAGAAAGTAAATTTCTCAACTTTTCTTCATCATCAATAATTAAAACGGAAAATTGCTGCATAACTTAAAAATAAAAACAAAACTACATTTTAGTTATTCAGTTTTTATAATCTTATTTTTTGTGTGTTACTTTTGCAGGTATTATGAGCAATAAAATTATCATCATTACCGCACCATCGGGTGCAGGCAAAACATCTATCACACATTATCTTCTTAATAAATATCCATTGTTGTCTTTTTCTGTTTCTGCTGCAACACGTGAGGCGAGAGCTATGGAAAGAGAAGGCGTTGATTATTATTTTATGAGTGTAGAAGCATTTAAGGAAAAAATAAAAGAAAATGCTTTTATTGAATGGGAAATGGTATACGAAGGAAAATATTACGGTACATTAAAAAGTGAGATTGAAAGAATTTGGGATGAAGGAAAAACACCCATGCTGGATATTGATATTAAAGGTGCTATTCATGTGCAACAACAATTTCCTGATAATTCTTTATCTATTTTTATTGAACCGCCAAGTGTTGCTGAATTGAAAAAGCGATTGGAAAGTAGAGGTACCGAAACGGCTGAAACCGTTGCTACACGTATAAATAAAGCAGGTTACGAAATATCGTTTAAAGAGCATTTTAATGTTTGTATTGTAAACGATAATCTGCAAAACGCTTGTTTTGAAACAGAAAAAGTAATCGGCAATTTTTTAGACTGGACTGATACAGATGATGAATATGGAATATAGCCATGAAATTTTTTCAAATCATCATTAACGTATAACTTACAACTCATAACATTTTGCTATGAGTTTCAAAAACAAAACGGTTTTAATAAGTGGTGCCACCAGAGGAATAGGAAAAGCAATTGCCTTAAAATTGGCGAAGGACGGAGCCAATATCGTTATCGCTGCAAAAAGCACCGAAGAAAACCCTAAACTTGGCGGAACTATTTTTTCTGCTGCTGCAGAAATGGAAGCAGCCGGTGGAAAAGCATTGGCAATACAAACCGATATTCGTTTTGAAGATCAAATTGAAAATGCTGTAGTACAGGCCGTGCAAGCATTTGGCGGTATTGATATTGTAATTAACAATGCATCTGCTATTCAACTTACCGGCACGGAGCAGACAGAAGCAAAGCGTTTCGATTTAATGCACAGCATCAATGTTCGTGGAACATTTCTGTTTACAAAACATGCCATCCCTTATTTAAAAAAATCTTCCAACGCACATATTCTTACATTATCTCCACCCATTAATGTCGTTCCAAAATGGTTAGGCCCGCATGTGGCTTATACCATGAGCAAATTTAACATGAGTATGATGGCATTGGGTTGGGCAGAAGAATTTAAAAATGATAGAATAGCTTCGAATGCTTTGTGGCCGAGAACTACAATAGACACTGCTGCCGTACGAAACTTATTAGGCGGCGATATGTTGGCTAAAATGAGTAGAACCGTTGATATACTTGCCGATGCTGCATATTTTATTTTGAGTAAAGAAAAGTTACAATATACCGGTAATACTTTTATTGATGAAGATGTTTTGGCGAAGGAAGGCATAACCAACCTTTCGAAATATGCTGTTGCGGAAGGAGCAAAATTGTATCAAGATTTATTTATTTAATAAAATTATCAAAGACTACATGAGAAAAATTATCGCACTTTTATTGATGTGCATTTCTGTTTATGGAATGGCACAAAAGAAAAAAATCGCTACAACCTCCAATGAAACTTTAAAAACGCAAGCTATTTCCGATCTGGAATCAAAACATGATACGTATAAAAAAGTTGCTTTGCAAATTTGGGATTATGCCGAAGTAGGGTATAAAGAAGAAAAAAGTTCGGCATTGCATCAACAAACTTTAAAAGATGAAGGATTTGATGTAAAAGCAGGTGTGGCCGATATTCCAACTGCATTTGTTGCAACGTATGGAAGCGGTAAGCCTGTTATTGGAATATTGGCTGAATATGATGCGTTACCGGGATTATCGCAAACAAATGCTCCCGAAAAACAAAGTGCAGGAAAAAATGCAGGCCATGGCTGTGGCCATCATTTGTTTGGTACAGCAAGTGTTGCAGCAGGGATAAAAATAAAAAAATTAATAGAGCAAAAAAAATTATCCGGAACCATTAAGGTATATGGCTGCCCGGCAGAAGAAGGCGGAAGCGGCAAAGTATATATGGTACGTGCAGGTTTATTTAACGATGTGGATATTGTATTGCATTGGCACCCGGGTAGCAGTAATGCTGTAACATTAACCAGTGCTTTGGCTAATAAATCTGCCAAGTTCAGGTTTTATGGATTATCTGCTCATGCGGCAGCTTCTCCCGAAAGAGGTAGAAGTGCGTTAGATGCTGTGGAAGCAATGGATAATATGGTGAATATGATGCGGGAACATATTCCGCAGGAAACAAGAATACACTATGTAATTACAAATGGCGGTAAAGCTCCGAATGTTGTTCCTGATTTTGCTGAAGTGTATTACTATGTTCGGCATCCTAAAAAAGATGATGTGATTGCTATTTTTGACAGGGTGGTGAAAGCTGCACAGGGTGCTGCATTAGGAACAGAAACAAAAATGGATTATGAAATAATTGGCGGCACTCACGATTTACTACTGAATAAAACATTGGCGGATGCAATGCAAAAAAATTTAGAAAAAATAGGAGGGGTTACTTACACAAACGACGAAGTTGAATTTGCTAAAAAAATCCAGTCGTCATTTACTTTTAAATATCCTGATATAAGCGAAGCTGCAACAGTTAAACCCGAAAAGGAAGAATTAAATTCCGGTGGCGGCAGTACAGATGTTGGTGATGTAAGTTATGCTGTACCTACGGTTGGAATGAGCGCTGCAACATGGGTTCCGGGAACACCCGCACATAGTTGGCAGGCAGTGGCATGTGGCGGAACGGATATTGGTATTAAAGGAATGATGGTAGCTGCAAAAACTTTAGCTGCAACTGCAATTGATTTATTTACAATGCCCGAATTAATTGAAAAAGCCAAAGAAGAATTTAAAAAAATGAAAGGCGATTATCAATATAAAGCTTTGCTGGGTGATAGAAAGCCGGCATTGAATTACAGGGATTAATTGTGTTGAAGTAATTATAATTGAAGGATGGCAAATCTTTAGTTGTCGTCCTTTTTTATAAAGTATCAGTTCGATAAAAGTATTCAATAAAAAAGGTGCTGAATTTTTCAACACCTTTGGCAATTTAAAATAGCAGTACAATACTATTCGTTTTTACTGCCAATGAAAAAAGCTGCTGCCGCAATGGCAATATCTTTTGCCAAAAAAATAACCTCAATTTTTTGCTGCTCTTGAGAAGATGCGTTAAAAACTTCGTTTAAATGCACTACCAAAGCAATAACAACAATCATGGCAGCCAATAAATACCCTGCTAATCTTACCTGTTTGTTTAACACCAATGCAATAGCAGCAAGTATTTGTGCTACACCTGTTACATACACCCATAATACCGGTGCAGGGAAAAAGGATGGCACCTCTTTAACTACTACTTCAGGAATGATTAGATGATTTAATCCGAAAAAAAAGATTACAATGGCAAATACAATCGTAGCAATACGCGGGCTGGTAGAATAGCTCATAAGGGTTAAATTTTTAGTAGCAGTAAGATATAACTTTTCCCGAATACTTCAAGATTCTTTTGCTTGGGCTCATTGGGCAATAAAAAAGGCGTTGAATATTCAACGTCTTTCTTATTGTATGTTTTTCTTATTCAAAATCATCGGTAAACTTTTCCGGCCTCATTTGTGGAAACAACAATACATCTTGTATGCTTGGTTGGTTTAACATCATCATACATAATCTGTCAATTCCAATACCAATTCCGCTGGTTGGTGGCATACCATATTCCAAGGCTCTTAAAAAATCGTAATCAATAAACATGGCTTCATCATCTCCGCGTTCCATCAATTTTACTTGTTCTTCAAAACGTTCACGTTGGTCAATCGGATCATTCAATTCACTATAAGCATTGGCAATTTCTTTTCCGTTTACCATCAATTCAAAACGTTCTACCAACCCTTCTTTATTGCGGTGTTTCTTTGTAAGCGGACTCATCTCTACCGGATAATCCATAATAAATGTTGGCTGTACATATTTAAACTCGCTGGTGGCACCAAAAATTTCATCTACTAATTTTCCTTTACCAATATTACCCGGAACATCAATATTTAATTGTTTGCAAACTTCTCGTAAACCTGCTTCGTCTTTATCGGTAATATCAATGCCTGTATTTTCTTTAATGGCATCAATAATACTGATGCGTTTAAACGGTGCTTTAAAACTTACAACAGTATCGCCAATAGTTACATCGGTTGTGCCATGCAAAGCCAATGCAATTTTTTCGAACAACTGTTCTGTTGTTTCCATCATCCAGAAATAATCTTTGTATGCTGTGTACCATTCCAATACGGTAAATTCAGGATTGTGTGTTCTGTCCATTCCTTCGTTTCTGAAGTTTCTGCTGAACTCGTACACCCAGTCAAATCCGCCAACAATTAATCTTTTTAAATACAATTCGTTTGCGATTCTTAAATAAAAAGGAGCATCCAATGCATTATGATGTGTTGCAAACGGCCTTGCCGCAGCACCACCCGGAATAGATTGTAATACCGGCGTATCTACTTCCAATGCACCGCGTTCGTTTAAAAATTCGCGAATGGTATTTACTAATTTGGTGCGTTTAATAAAAGTATCTTTAACGTTAGGATTAATAATTAAATCGGCATAACGTTGGCGGTAACGAAACTCCGGATCTGTTACTTCATCAAATACATTACCTTCTTCATCACGTTTTACAATAGGTAACGGTTTTAAACTTTTGGTTAATAAAGTAATGCTTTGTGTATGAACAGATGTTTCGCCTGTTTTGGTAACAAATACAAAACCCGTAGCACCAATAATATCGCCAAGATCTAAGCCATGTTTTATAAAAGCATCCCAAAAAGTTTTGTCATCTGTCGGGCAAATCTCATCACGTTTTATATATAACTGAATAATGCCTTTACTATCCTGAATTTTTATAAAGAAAACTTTTCCTTTATCGTTCACACTCATTACACGGCCTGCCACACAAACATTGCTGAATGTTTCCTTATTTTCTTCGGAAAAATTGGCTTTAATATCTGCAGAATAATGCGATACCGGATACAATGGTGCCGGAAAAGCGTTAATACCTGCTTCCTGCACTTTAGCTAATTTTTCACGACGAATAATTTCCTGTTCACTTAAATGTTGACTCATTTGATAAGTACGATTTTAGATATACGAAATACGAATTGCGGCAAAGATAAGTTTTGGAAAGGATTATGATACCAACTGAACAATTTCATGGCATCTTCGTTGTGTCACTCTCTTGTACAGTAGAATCAACAAGGAGCAATTAAACGATGAAATTTTAGAAAACCTCCTCGTACTTTGTACTTATAATTTATCACTTACAACCTGTTACCTTTTATAAATATCCGCCCGGTGCAAATGCATAAAGCGGCGATATTGTTCTTCCGTAATTTGCGACCAACCGAATTGAGAATATAAATCGTGTGCATCTTTTGTTGCCAAAATCCATCTCCTTAAACCCTGTAATTCCGGATGGTTGTGAATGGTTTCAATTAAAAATTTCCCTAACCCCTGTCTTCTATAATTAGGCAAGATAAATACATCGGCTAAATAAGCAAATGTTGCTTTATCTGTAATTACTCTGGCAAAACCAATTTGTATATTTTGATGCAGCACCGCAAAACACAAAGAGTTGTTCATAGATTTTTGTACGGTTTCTATCGGAATATCTTTTGCCCAATAAGAATCGTTACTTAAGTAGTTATGCACAACAGTAATATCCATTTTGGCAATATTTGTAGTAATCGTGTATTCGCCGTTTACTGTTTCGTAAACATTATTCATGCAATAATTTTTTATAGATGAGATGCTTAGGCATTGCAATCATTTCTCCCGGTTGCATACCATCAATCTTTATTTCTTCAATACGAAAACGAATTAAGCGTAAGGTAGCAAATCCAACTGATGCTGTCATTTTTCTAACTTGTCTATTTTTGCCTTCTTTCAAAATTAGCTTAATCCACGGAGCAGGAATTTCTTTTCTAAATCGTATCGGAGGATTACGCAACGCAACATCCGGTTCATGTAAAAATAAAGATGCGATACATTTTTTAGTATGATATTTTTTTCCGTTAACAGTTATATCAATACCGCTTTGTAATTGCTGTACCGCTTGCTGCGTAATATTTCCATCTACCTGCACCCAATATTCTCTTTCGTGTGCAAAACCCGGATTTAGTAAGCGATGATTCAATGATGTATCATTCGTTAACAACAATAAACCTTCACTATCATAATCCAATCTTCCAACAGGGTACACATCTTTAGGAACATCAAAAAAATCTTTTAATGTTTTTTTATTCTCTTCAGATGAAAACTGAGAGAGTACCTGATACGGTTTATAAACGATGAAATATTGAAACATAATGCAAAATAAAAAAGTCTCGCAAAAGCGAGACTTTATATATGGATGGGTTAGTAAGTACAGGGAAATAAATTTCCCTACACAATATTATAAAGAGTTTTATCCATAACAAAAAAAAATGAAAAGAATTTTATTCACATTTTTTTTAAACATGTGAATTGCCGAACACAAAAAAAGAGTTTTTATAATTAAGTAAAAACAATTGAATAAAAACATTTCATTGAAATTAAAAAATGTATTCTTCTGAAACATGTGCTATCACAGCAGTTGCAAAGAATTGTAAAACGAATTCGGTTATAAAATGTTTTTAGTATAAAAATTTTTCCTCGTTAAAACTTGTTGTTTGGCGGCAATAAAAAAACTTAAAATTCTTTTTTAAAAAAACAGCTTGTTACCTTTGAAAACTAAAAATTTAACATCATGAAGTTTGCTTCTCCTGTTTCGCTGCAATGGATTGCATCATTAATAGATGCAGAATTATTGGGTAATACAGATGCATCTGCAACAGGAATTAATGAAATACACAAAGTAGAAAACGGCGATCTTGTTTTTGTAGATCATCCAAAATATTATGATACCTGTTTAAAAAGTGCAGCATCTTATATCATTATCAATAATAAAGATGTTGCGATACCGGAAGGCAAAGCATTGTTGTTTACGGCAGAACCGTTTGAAGCATATATAAAAATTGTAGAACACTTTCGCCCGTTTCAGCCTGCACAAAAATTAATCAGCGATACTGCTGTTGTTGGAGAAGGAACAGTTATTATGCCGAATGTTTTTATTGGTAACAATGTTGTGATTGGAAAAAACTCTGTTATTCATCCAAATGTTACCATTCATGATTATACTATAATTGGTGATGATGTAGTGATACAATCCGGAACTGTAATTGGCAGTGATGCATTTTATTATAACGGGAAAAAAAATCGTGAAGTGTGGTTTAAAAGAATGAAAAGTTGCGGTAATGTAATTATTGAAAACAATGTTGAGATTGGTGCTAATTGTACTATTGACAGGGGTGTTACACATTCAACAATTATTAAGCAAGGAAGCATTCTGGATAACCTTGTTCACTTGGGCCATGAAGTTGTTGTTGGACGAAATTGTTTAATTGCCGCACAAGTTGGAATTGCAGGTGCAACCACATTGGAAGATGGTGTTACATTATGGGGCCAGGTTGGTGTAAGTAAAACATTAACAATTGGAGAAAATGCTGTAGTACTTGCTCAAAGCGGCGTACCGTCTTCGTTAAAAGGTAATACTACTTATTTTGGTTACCCGGCAGAACCGGCTTCTGAAAAACGCAGAGAGTTAGTTTGGATTAAACGTATTCCGGAATTGTGGAAGAAAGTAATGGAATCATAATTGATACCGCTTTTTTAATTCTCCGCAAATTCTTTTAATGGATTCGCTCAGCGGAGTGTATTCGAAATTAACAGCATAATAGGTAAACTTGGTATTATCGAAAGATACTTTTGCCTGCGCTGTTCTGGCTGTTTCTTTGGTAAGTAAAGGTTTTTTTCCGGTTAGTTTTCCTTTTAATGTTTCCAACCTCCAAACAATTTCTGCAAGAAACGATGTTACGTTTTTATAGGGCGGTTTCTTTCCGAAATAAAAAGCTATTTCGGAAAACAGTTCTTTATAAGATTTGTTTTCTGCATTGATGATAAAACGTTCTGCAGATGATTTACCGTTCATTAAAATAATCATTGCCCGTGCTACATCTATCACATCAACAAAACCACTTGTACCATCCGTAAACCATGGAAATTCTTCATAAGCAGTTTTAAAAATTTGTGTTGATCCGCTTTCCCATTCGCCTGCACCCAAAATAATAGTAGGATTAATGATAACAGCATTTAATCCTTCACCAATACCTCTCCACACTTCCATTTCGGCCAGGTATTTTGTTTTGCCATATTCGCTGTTACTTGTTTCTTCGCTCCATTGCATTTTCTCATTTATCTTTTCTCCTTCTCTTATTCTGCCCAATGCCGCAACAGAACTTACAAATAATAACTTTTCAATGTTGGCATCAATACATGCATTAACAATATTGGTTGTACCTTCAACATTTGTTTTGTATAAAAGTTCTTTATTGTCCGGATGAAAATTTACGGTAGCAGCACAATGATACACTTGTGTAACATTGGTAAATGCTTCGTCTAAAGAAACAACGTCTAAAATATCTCCCTTTATCCATTCAATATTATCGGGGAAACCTTCGGGAACAGTTGTTCTGTATAAAGCTTTAACCTTTATATCTTTTTTTGATAATTCCTTAAGGAGGTGCGAACCCAATAAACCCGTAGCTCCCGTCACTAAAATCATACAAAATTTTTGCTCAATATAATTAAAAAATATTTAATTGATGGTTAGCTGCAGTTTTTGCAGGTACCGCTGATAACTACATCGGTTTGCTTTGATGCAAAGCCATCGGGTAAAATTACTTGCGGAATATTTACATGATCTAAACAAAAAGTTGTTCCGCAATGATCGCAAATAAAGTGAACATGGTTATCGTGATGATGCCCTTGTGTACACTCATCTTTGCATAAAGCATATAAGACCGTATCGTCTGTTGTTGGTATAGTATGAATAATGCCTTTCTCTACAAAAGTTTGTAAAGTTCTGTAAATGGTTACACGATCGAAATGTTCATGCGTTTGCTTTTCAATATCTGCATGTGCCAATGCGGTATTGGTATGTTTAAACAGTTCAAGAATTGCCGTTCTGCTGTCTGTAACGCTTAATTGATTGCGTTTAAGTATTTCTGCAATTTCTTTGTTCATACCAAAAAATTATTGCGGATTAGTACTGAAGATTCCGTTTACAAAATTTCCATTCATGGCTTTTTCTTTTATTAGTTTTGGAATATCGTTTATCAGTTTTACAATCTCTTCATCTTTTAATCCATCATAAACACCACCTCTCACAATTCCGTTCTTATCAACTAAAGCAAAGAATTGAGTGTGAAGGAAATCGTCTTTAATATCTGTTACAGCATTTTTAGGATCGTCAATTCCGTAACTGAATCTTGCCATTTTATATAAGCTGTCTTTTCTGCCGGTTAAGAAAATCCATTTTTTTGTATTTACCTGAAGCGAATCTGCATAATGTTTCATTCTCGGAACAGAATCTGTTTCCGGATCGCAGGAGTGAGAAATAAACAAAACATCGGGGTTATTTTTAAAAGCATCATATACTTTTTTCATATTATTATTCATCCTCGGGCAAATGCCTTTACAACTTGTAAAAAAATAATTTACCACACAAACTTTTCCTTTCATATCAATATTAGAAAATGGAATGCCATCCTGATTGGAGAAACTGAAGGGTTGCACAAAGCTTCTGTTTGAAAGCGAACTTCTATTTAATACGTCTGTGCCCTTAAACAGAAAGAACCAAAATGTAAGCACTAATACAATAAAGAAAATAATGTAGCCGACTACTTTTTTATACTTGAGCATAGGACAAAGTTAATGGTATGACTATTTACGATGAATGAAGATATAAAACAATTTGCAACAAAGTTGCAAACTTGTATATTTGCAAAATGAGCGGCTTGAAAATTAATTGGGATGCGTTAGGAATTACGGCTTCATTAGCTTGTGCAATACATTGTGCTTTACTTCCATTGTTTTTAACGAGCCTTCCTTTGTTTGGTATTAATATTATCCATAATGCCTCATTTGAATATGGAATGATTTTTCTCGCTTTTTTGGTTGGTGCTTATTCTTTATATCATGGCTGGAAAAAACATCATCACAGTAAAACACCTATTATCGTTTTTACAATTGGAATGATTTTATTGTTTGCAAAACAACACTGGCATGTTTACGAAATATGGTTTCTGGTTCCTGCGGTTATTTGTATTGTGAGCGGCCATGTAATTAATTATAAATCTTGCAGGGTTCACAATCATGCACATTCGGATGATTGCGATCATTAATTTTCAAATTCACTTCTAAATCCTTTGGACTTGGGGTTTTTATTGTTCTTGTATTGTTCAAAACATTTTTCAATATAATAGCCAAATTCAAGATCGTTTAAAATAGTAAGGAAATCGTAATTAGGCCTGAATTTAGCCATAAAATCTTCCAGTTCGGGAGATTGTAATTTGGTGATTTTTCGAACGAAAGGTTTGCTGAAACGATGGTCGATATATTTATCCTGTTCTTGTTGAACCAATCTCTTTTGTAAAGCTTCTAAACTTCTGTTTCTTTTAAAACGAAACATGTTAATGATTTCGTCTAAATCTAACCCAACAGTCATAGAACCGGGGCTGTAACTATTGTTTTCACTTAACCGAACGGTTGGTTTTTTATAATTAAAATATTTGGCGTAATCGTTTCTGTTTTGAATAGAATCTAACCTGTAATTTCTGTTTCGCACTTTTACTTCCGGTAGTTCGGCAGCTCTTAC
>Ga0182038_10000107_pt1 | contig 40183 bp, 32 predicted proteins | sample sta12Can44000108_FD_125976 | JGI IMG/M metagenome (GOLD analysis project Ga0182038, IMG submission 125976) | Lab enrichment of tropical soil microbial communities from Luquillo Experimental Forest, Puerto Rico - statanox.12C.anox.44.000.108 | ecosystem: Environmental > Terrestrial > Soil >...
GATATTGCCGTAGGGCGCACCCTGGATGTAATCCACATGCGCCTGCAGGATGTTCAGGCTGACCTCGAAGCGGCGCACCACGTCGGAAATCACCGGGCTATAGGCGTTCGGGCCGGTGAAGATGACCCGCAGCACCGGATTGCCCTCGGTCAGCGGCGTGTTGCGCAGACGCTCCTTCAGGGCTTCGGGCAGTTCCCGGTCCACCAGATCGCGCACGAAACTTTTGGTGATCTCGGCCTTCGGCGCGGTGAAGACGTCGAACACTCCGCCTTCCTCGACAACATGGCCGCCATCCAGCACCGCGACGCGGTGGCAAATCTCTTTGATCACCGGCATCTCGTGGGTGATCAGCACGATGGTCAGGCCCAGCTTGGCGTTGATGTCCTGCAACAGCGCCAGGATCGACTTGGTGGTCTCGGGGTCCAGGGCCGAGGTGGCTTCGTCGCAGAGCAGCACCGAAGGCTCGGACGCCAAAGCGCGGGCGATGCCCACCCGCTGCTTTTGCCCGCCTGACAATTGGGCGGGATAGGCGTCGCTCTTGTCGGCCAGTCCCACCAGTTCCAGCAGGGGAGCCACCTTGCGGGCGATCTCAGCCTTGGGCAGGCCGGCCAGTTCCAGCGGAAAGGCGACATTGTCGAACACAGTGCGCGAGGAGAGCAGATTGAAATGCTGGAAGATCATGCCGATCTTACGTCGGGCAAGGCGCAGCTCGGATTCGGACAGCGTCGTCAGTTCGCGGCCCTCGACCGTCACGCGTCCCGAGGTCGGGCGTTCCAGCAGGTTCAGGCAACGCACCAGCGTGCTCTTGCCGGCACCCGAGCGGCCGATGATGCCGAATATTTCGCCGGGGGCGATGGTCAGGCTGACATCGGCAAGCACCTTTGCGCCATTGCCGAATGTCTTGGATAAGTTCGTTATTTCAATCATTTAACGCTCTTGTTCGATACGCCGAGGATAGATTTTGGCGCAGTCTCTAGATTCATCATATTCACACTGTTGATAAACATAAAAGCACATTTTTAAGATCGTATACGATTGACACAGAAAACTGATCTAGTAGATTGATCGTCAGTCGGGCTCGCTAAGCGGGCCTCGAATAAGTGATTTGGAGGGCAGGTTTATGAAGAGCATCGTGAAACTGGCGGCCGTGGCGCTGCTGCTGACACAGGGCGCGTTTGGCGCCGCCAAGGCCGAGAGCTTCAAGATCGGCGTCGAGAACGGCCCGCATGCCGAGATCGCCGAGATCGTCAAGAAGCAGGTCGCCGCCAAGGGCATCGATCTGCAGATCTTCGAATTCTCGGACTATACCCGCCCGAATCCGGCGGTCAATGACGGCGATCTGGACGCCAACGCCTTCCAGCACAAGCCCTATCTCGATCAGCAGATCAAGGATCGCGGCTATAAGCTGACTCCGGTGGCCAACATCGTGGTGTTCCCGATCGGCGTCTATTCCCAGAAGGTCAAGAGCCTGAAGGACCTGGCCCCGGGCGCCAAGGTGGCGATCCCCAACGATCCGTCGAACGGCGGCCGCGCTCTGCTGCTGTTGCAGGCCCAGGGTTTGCTGAAGCTGAAGGACGGCACTGGCATCACGCCCAGCGTGCTCGACATCGCCGAGAACCCCAAGAAGCTGAAGATCGTCGAGGTGGATGCCGCCCAGGTGCCGCATTACCTGCCCGACGTCGATGCGGCGGTGATCAACACCAACTATGCCATCCAGGGCAAGCTGGACCCGGCCAAGGACGCCATCGCCCGCGAAGACGCCAACAGCCCCTATGTGAACATCCTGGTGGTGCGCACCGCCGACAAGGACAAGCCCTGGGTCAAGGCCCTGGTCGAGGCCTATCACTCGGCCGAGGTTAAGGACTATGTGCTGAAGAAGTATCCCGGCATCGTGGTGCCCGGCTTCTAATTCGACCGCAAGCCGCTCAGCAGGGCCCGTCCAGGTTCGTCCGGGGCGGGCCTTTTGCTTGTCAGGGATGTTGCAGGGTGAACGTAAAACTGGTGCCGTCCGGGGAGGAATGGGCGATTTCGATCTCGCCGCCCAGGCGGTGAACGATACGGCGACAGATGGCCAGCCCGATGCCGGTCCCCCCGGTCTGCCCCGGCGGCGACAGGCGCTGGAACATCTCGAAGATTTTTTCGTGATAGGCCGGCGCGATGCCGATGCCATTGTCGTCGATGGAAAAACGCCAGAAATTCGCTTCGGCCGGCTCGGCGCTGACGGCGATGCGCGGGGAGCGTTCGGGGTGGCGATATTTCAGGGCATTGCCGATCAAATTCTGGAACAGGCTGATCAGCTGATTCTCATCGGCCAAAACCTCGGGCAGTTCCCCGATGGAAATCTCGGCGCCGGTCTGCTGCATGAGCTGAGACAAGGGCTGCAAGGCGCTGTCCAGCGCCACCCTGGCCGAGGTGGCGTGCAGCGTTGTGGCCTGTTGGGTGATCCGGGCGAATTGCAGCAGATCATGAATCAGGGACGACATCTGTTTGCCGTTCTCGACGATAAAACCGATGAAGTCGTCGGCGTCGCTGTCCAGCTTGCCTTTATAGCGCCGCTCCAGCATCTGGGCATAGCTGACCATGTTGCGCAGGGGCGTCTGCAGATCGTGCGAGGCGATATAGGCGAACTGCTCCAGTTCCGCATTCGAACGCAACAGGTTGCGTTCCCGCAGCAGGCGGTCCGAGATATCCTCGACGATCGACCAGATATAATGCTGCTTGTCTTCCCCGACCAGCAGCATGCCGTTGAGGCAAAGGCTGACCAGCGAGCCGTCTTTTCTGAGATATTCCTTCTGATAAGGACCATAGCGCCCGGTGGTGCGCAGATTGTCCAACTGGCGGGCCTCGTCCATTTCATAGCGGCGAGGCGTCAGAGCCCAATAGTCGAGCTGTTTCAACTCCTCCGTCTCATAGCCGGTGATGCGGCGGAAGGCTTCATTGAATTCGATATAACGCCCCTGCATGTCGGTGAGGGCGAGGCCGAGTGGCGACAGCTCGTAAAGGGTGCGCAGCTTCTGCTCGTCGGCGCGCAGTCGCGATTCCGCCCGCTGTCTGGCCTGGTCCGAGGATAAAAGCTTCTCGCGGGTTTCCGCCAGCCAGCCCATGACGCTGTCTTCCTGGCCGGGCGCAAGTGGGATGGTCTGCGAAAAATCGCCTTTGCCCAGAGCGGTGATCTGCTGATGCAGGCTGTCGGGGGTTCCGCCCAATATGCGTTGCAAGGTGCTGTAATTCTTCAGCAGCGCCAGCACCAGCAGCAGCCCGATGGCGATCGAGACATAGCGCAGGATCAGCGCCCGGCGGATGGTGAAATCGACCTCGGCCCTGGTGCGCTTTTCGATCATCTCCTGAAAGTCGTCGATCGGATGCATGATGGCCGCTTTGGCGGCGATGTAGTCGGAGCCGAAGACAATGGCCAATGCCTCGTCCCTGGCCTCGGCGCCGCCGTTGCGGCGCAGGGACATGGCCTTGAATTCCAGCCCGGTCAGATCATCGGAATTCCGCTTAGCCTCTTCCAGCTTGGCGAACTCGGCTTCGGTAAAGCCCGCCTGGCGCATGCGCTCCAGCAAGGGTTCGCCCCGGCTGCCCGACTTGATCTTGTGGGGATCGGCCTCGCCGTTCAGCACAAAATCCCAATAGATGTTGTCATAATCGATAGGACGCGGGTGAATGCCGTCGCGGATATCGAGGATGTCCCGGAAATATTCGGCATAGGCCGGTTTGCCGGACACCACGAACAGCCTGACCATCAGGGTCAGATCGTCGGAGGAATGCCGCAGTTCGTCGGCCAGCTTGGCGGAAAGGAAGCGCTGCTCGTTGGCCCGGTCGATGGCCTTTTCCGCCCAGACATAGGCGATGAAACTGACGGACAAAGCCATCAGCAACAGGATGCTGGTCAAGGTGCCTTGCTTGAAGGACGGGGCCCCCATCATTTGCTCCCGGCTCCCCCAGCCCGGTGTTTGACAGGCCTCGAAGATAATCCGAATGGGCCAAACCGCAAAAGTCAAACTCGGCCCACCGACGGTCTGATCTGAGCATTTTGGTGGAGGCGCTTCATTCTGCCCTTAGTCTTGTGACTTATGGGATGTTCCTCGGTATTGCTATCCCACGCTGATTGCAATGCGCCTTCCCATGGACATAAGCTTGCCTCGTCTCGAAGCCGGGGTCGGAACGGTTCCGGCTCCGGCAATCGGAAATGCTGACTTGCCATCACCAGAGACTGCAGGGAGTATAATTGGCGAAATTACTCGGTCGGATAGCTGCTGGGGGCGGCGTGTCATATCATCTTCGCGCGCATGTTCGAGGGGCGAGCGCCTGCTTCGCCCGGCCTGGTCTGACGTCAGAGCGGGTGTCCTATCCGGTGATCACGCCCTCGGCGGCGCGCAGTCTGCTGGAGGCGGTGCATTGGAATCCCGCCATCCGCTGGGTGGTGGACCGCATTATCTTGTGCAAACCCATCCGCTTCGACCGCGTGAGCCAAGACGAGATCGGCGGCAGGTCGTCGGCGCAGGTGATCCGCTTCAGCCGCGATGATCGCGGCGATGTGGATTTGCAGGTGGAAGAAGGGCCGCGCCGGCGGTCTTCCTTATTGCTGCGCGATGTGGATTATCTGATCGACGCCCATCTGGAACTGACCGAGACGGCGGTGGCCGGCGAGAGTGTGGCGGCGCATTGTGAAACCGCCAGTCAGAAGCTGCGCCAGGGACGCTTCGGTCATCAGCCCTTGCTGGGCAGCCGGGAATTCCCTGCCGAGATTTCCCTATGGGAAGGCGAGGCTCCGACTGCCTGCGGCGAATTGCAAGGAGAACAGGATCTGGGCTGGATACTGCATGATGTCGAGTTCGTCGGCTTTTGCCGGTCGCGCTTTTTCCATGCGGTGATGAAGGATGGCGTCATCGAGGTGCCGCCCCTGGCCGAGACAGCCTTGCAGCCGGGCTAAGGCCCAACAGGAAACACGCCATCCAGACTATCCCGGCGACGCTCAGTAGCTGTCGTCGGGATTTTCGTTGGGGCTTTGGATGCGGAAACGCTCGGGGCTGTCGGCCAGCATCTGCACCGACAGAATGCCGTTGCCCGAACGGATGATAACCTCGGCGAACCAGCTGCCGGGTTCGACTTCCATCGGTTCGCCGATCTCGATGGCGGTGACCTGCTCCACATCCATGCTGATGGTGCGGTCACTGAGGAAGGAAACGGATGCGACGGTCTTTCCAGACTTCATATTTATATCCTCCGCCCGCTGTTCTCAATGACTGCGGGTTCCTATCTGGCAAGGCTCGCAAAAGGCGAACTGCTCGTCAAGGGTGTGAAGCTTCAGGATAGGGTGCAACGACAATGAGCGTAGCCCCTTTGCGGTCGGGAGATGACGACAGCTCATCCCAGCCTCGTGCCTTTGGCGGCGGAGTCTCGCCGGCCATATGGCGGGTCAGCGCTTCCTGGGCCAGGCTGCGGGCCTGCTCCAGGCTGTGGCCAAAGGCCTGGCAGCCGGGAAGATCGGGAAATTCCACCAGAAAGTCCGCCTGCGGGCGCTTACGCACAAAGGCGATATAGCTGCCGTCGGCCATGTCGGGCGGGTCTTCGTTCGGCCAGCCGGGGGGCAGCTCGGCGTCTTTATCCTTCAGGCCGGCCAGATACTGATCCATGCCGTCTGCCTTACGCATCAGCCCCACCAGCAGGCGGCGGTCCTCGGCGGCCAGGAAGCCGGCCAGCAGGGATTGGTTCTCAAGACTGCTGAATTCCACCACCGGCTTGTCCAAAGCCTGGGCCATCAGCCGCAGCAGCTCCGCCGGGTCGGGTCCTTCGACCGGGCAGGGGGCCAGGGTGACGGCCTGGGGATGCTCGTTGCCGTCGGCATAGAAGGCGCGATGGATGCCAAGGCGTTCCTCGCCTTCGACGGTCCGGCGCACGATGCGATAATCCCACCTCATGGACGTCTCCTGATTTCGTCCATGATTTTGAGACTCTTCGCCGATCAGAGCAAGATCAGCTTCGATGGGTCAGGGTGCAGCCCAGCGAGGCCAGGATCAAAGCGCCCATGCAGCCCAATTGCAGCGTGCTCAGCTGTTCGGCATTGACCAGCCAGCCAGTGGCGGCGGCAATCGCCGGTTCCAGGCTGGTCAGCACCGAGAAGCTTTTGGCGGTCATGCGCTTCAAGGCCACCATCTCCAGCGAATAGGGGATGGTGCTGGACATCATCGAGACGACAAAAGCGGTCGCCAGGATCGACGGGGCCAGCAAATCCGACCCGGCATGGGCGACGCCCAGCGGCAGGGTCAGGGCTCCGGCCACCGCCATGCCCAAGGCGCTGGCGCGGCTGCCCGGCATGGTGCGGACCACGCGTTTGCCGAAGATGATATAGGCCGCCCAAAAACCGCCGGCCATCAGGGCGAAGCCCAACCCGGTGGGGTCAAGGCGCATGCTGCCCGCTGGCAAGGGGCTGAGGCCCACCAGCCCCGCCACCGCCAGCCCGATCCACAGGAAATCCAGCGGCCGGCGCGAACTGACCAGGGCCAGGGCCAGGGGGCCGGTGAACTCCACCGCCACCGCCACGCCCAGCGGCAGCCGCTCCAGCGACATATAGAAGCAATAGTTCATCGCCCCCAGCGACAGGCCGTAGAGCAGGGCGGCCAGCCCGGCCTTGCCCGACAGCTTGCCGCGCCAGGGACGCCAGACCAGCAGCAGCACCAGGGCCGAGATGCTGCAGCGCAAGCCGGTGGTGCCCTGGGGGCCGATGGCGGCGAACAGATGCTTGGCGTAAGCCGCGCCCGCCTGGATCGAGATCATCGCCAGGATCAGGCTGCCCAGGGCGATCATGCGGGCGGAAAAGGAACTGCTGGAGGAAGACGGCATTCTAAACCCGGTGAATAAGAAGGCCGGGAGTATGGAGAGCCGCCCCGATACGGTCAATGTGGACGGAGGGAATGAGAGACCTGCGCCGGAAAGGGGGTTTTCTGCGCTGTTTCGGCGAGGTAAAATAATACCGTTATTCTAAGTCATTGATTTCTAAGTATATAATTATCGTTGACGCAAAGGCGTGATGTCGCCATACTCCGCGCTTCCTAAAGGGAGGGCGTGGGCTCTTCCTTAACCTGGTTTTGCAGTGGGTGACATGACTACCTATTCCGCTAAACCGTCCGAAGTGAACAAGAAGTGGGTGGTGATCGACGCGGACGGCGTCGTTCTCGGCCGTCTCGCCAGCATCATCTCGATGCGCCTGCGCGGCAAGCACCTCCCCACCTACACCCCGCACATTGACATGGGCGACAACGTCATCGTCATCAACGCCGAAAAGGTGAAGCTGACGGGCCGCAAGCTCACGGACAAGGTGTTCTACTGGCACACCGGCTATGCGGGCGGCATCAAGGGCCGTACCATGGGCCAGCTGCTGGGCGGTCGTTACCCCGAGCGCGTGGTCATCAAGGCCGTCGAGCGCATGATCACCCGTGGTCCGCTGGGTCGCCAGCAGATGAAGAACCTGCGCGTCTATGCCGGTGCCGAGCATCCGCATGCCGGGCAGAACCCCGAGGTCGTGGACGTTGCGTCCATGAACCCGAAGAACAAGAGGAGCGCCTAACCCATGGCCGAAGACTTCAGCGCCCTTGCCGACCTGAAGGCCGCCGCTCCGGCTGCCGCTCCGGTGGTCCGCGAGCCGAAGATCGACAAGCAGGGCCGTTCCTATGCCACCGGCAAGCGTAAGAACGCTGTCGCCCGTGTCTGGGTGAAGCCCGGCTCCGGCAAGATCACCGTCAACGGCCGCGCCGTCGAGGTGTATTTCGCCCGTCCCGTGCTGCGCATGGTCATCAACCAGCCGTTCCAGGTTGCCAACCGCGTCGGTCAGTTCGACGTGGTCGTGACCGTGGCCGGCGGTGGTCTGTCCGGCCAGGCCGGCGCCGTGCGCCACGGCATCAGCCGCGCCCTGACCTTCTTCGAGCCGGCTCTGCGCAGCCCGCTGAAGGCCAGCGGCTTCCTCACCCGCGACAGCCGCGTGGTCGAGCGTAAGAAGTACGGTAAGGCCAAGGCCCGCCGCAGCTTCCAGTTCTCGAAGCGCTAAGCTTCACAGGGAACTGTACGGATCAAGGGCCGGAGGGAAACCTCCGGCCCTTTGTCTTTGTGGGGCTATGCAAAAGCCCCTCGCCCGAAATCGGGAGAGGGGTTGGGGTGAGGGAATAAGGGAACACTGCCAACCAGTGCGCCGACCGTATCCTTCCCGTCATGCCCGTGTTTGACGCGGGCATCCACGAATCACCCTCTATCCAATTGTTTTCAATGTATTTTATGCGGATAGGCGTGGATAGCCGGATCAAGTCCGGCCATGACGCGAATCAATCACTTCTCCGCCATCACCGGCTTGAACCGTTCCAGCTCTTTGGCCTCGACCAATCCCTGGGCTGCCAGTTCCTTGACGGAATCCTCCAGCGTCTTCATGCCGAATCGCTGGCCCATCTGCATCATCGAGGCGATCTGCGGCAGCTTGTTTTCGCGGATCAGATTGCGCACCGCCGGGGTGCCGACCAGGATGTCATAAGCCGCGACGCGCCCGCCGCCGATCTTGGGCAGCAGTTCCTGCCCGACCACAGCCTGCAGCGATCCCGCCAGCATGGCCCGCACCAGATCCTTTTCGCTGCCGGGGAAGACATCGATGATGCGATCCACCGCCTTGGCGGCGCCGCTGGTATGAAGCGTGCCCAGCACCAGATGCCCGGTCTCGGCGGCGGTCAGGGCCAGGCTGATGGTCTCGTGGTCGCGCATTTCGCCGACCAGAATCACATCCGGGTCTTCGCGCAGGGCACTCTTCAAGGCGCGCGAGAACGAGGCGGTATGGCTGCCCACCTCGCGATGGCTGATCAGTGACCGGTCGGGCTGATGCACGAACTCCACCGGGTCTTCGATGGTCAGGATATGTTTGGCGGTGCTGCGATTGATGTGATCGACCATTGCCGCCAGGGTGGTGCTCTTGCCCGAGCCGGTAGGGCCGGTGACCAGCACCAGCCCATTCCTCAGATTTGCCAGATCGGTGAGGATGGCCGGCGCGCCCAAGGCCTCCAGCGACGGCACGCTGGCGGGAATGGCGCGGAACACCGCCGCCGGCCCGCGATCGGTGGCGAAGGCATTGACGCGAAAGCGCCCGGTGCTGCCCATGGTGATGGCGAAATCCAGATCATGCTCGCGGTTCCAGGTGATCCGCTGTTCCTCGGTCATCACCGCATGCAGCATGCCGCGTACCTGCTCCGGCGACAGGGCGTCGGCCTTGACCGGCTTCAATTCGCCATGCAGCCGCAACACCGGCGGAGCGCCGCTGGACAGATGCAAATCCGACGCCTCGGTCTGGCGGGTGAAGGTCAGCAGGTCGGTGACGTCCATAACTTCTCTTCCCTCACGGATTGCCGCAGGCGGCGGGGCCGCAGCTTTGGATGATGAAGGCGGCGCTGCGCCAGCGCAGCACATCCTCGAAATGCATGGCGGTGCGGCTTTCGTTCAGCGAGCCTTGGAAGAAGGCCGGGCCGCCCTGGCCATTGGCTTCCTCGAAGGGATGGCGGATGGCGCCGGGCGGCATCTGGGCTCCGCCGCGCATCCAGCCATAGGTACCGTCATGACCATGGCTGATCAGGACATAGGCGGCCCCCTCGCCGGGCGGGGTGATCTCGACGGATGGGGTGGCCGGCGTGGATACCTTCAAGCCGCCGGAAGGATAGCTCAGGCCCTGACGGCGTAAGGGATGCTCCGGCCCGGTCAGAGCTACGGCGGCGACATAAGAAATGCGCCGTCCCCAGCCATCGGCCGACAGGCCGTCATGCAGCCCCAGCGTCACCCAGGGCACCATCGCATGACCATCGGCAATGGCGCAGGACCCCGGGCGGCTGCCCGGCTGTTCGCGGCCATAAAGCGGCTGATTGGGCTGCAAGGCGCCATCGGCGGGGCAGGGCAGGCGGTCATTGCGGATGGCAAAGAGCGTCAAAGCGCTCTCGATCTGATCCATCGTCGATTGGGTCTGCTGGATATGGGCGCGCTCGAACAACGGCCCTGCGGCCATCAGCCCGCCGCCCACCAGCAGGCCGACGATGGCCAGAACCACCGACAGCTCGATCAGGGTGAAGCCCTGTTGCCCCCGCATCCCGACGCTCCCCTTGTCTTGTTGCTGGATATTATCCGCTGCCTTTGGCGGCTTGGCAACCGGCGGGGGAGGCGAAGCGGCGGGTGATGCCGTCTTTCTCGAGGCTCCAGCCGTTGCAGTCCCCTTCCAGGCGAAAGCCCTCGACTTCGACGGGCGCAATCCCCAGCGCCTGCCATGACAAGGGGCCGGGCGGCGGTAGACTGCCGTGGCGGGCGGCATACAGCTCGACGGCGGTTTGCAGATTGCGCGCCTCCACCCCGTCGCGGCGGGCATGGTCGAGGGCCAGATTTTGGCCTTCCAGCCGTAGCGTGGCGACAAGGGCGATCCCCACGGCCAGCAAGGCCATGGTGGCAAGGATCAGAGCGGAGCCGGATTGCTGATTGCCCATGGGAAAGCAGCCTACGCCAGCTTGATGCGCCTGTTCAAGCGAAGCCCCAGCAGCAGCCCGCCGCCGGCCACCACGCTCATGGCCAGGAAGGCCAAGCCGCCATAGCTCTGATAGAGCCAGCCGGACGACAGCATGGCCACACCCGGCACCACGCCGTTCGCCACCGAGGCATAGACGCCCTGCGCCCGGCCCGACAGGCCCGGCGGGGTGCTGCGATTGATGAAATGCATGGCTCCCAGATGGGTCGAGGCAAAGGTGAAAGCATGCAGGAACTGCACCGAGGCCAGCAGCAGCGGCTCGGTGGTGACGGCCAGCACGCTCCAGCGCAGAATGCCGGCCAGGGCGCCGAACAGGATCATCTTCACCGGCCCGAAATGGGCGACCAGCCGTTTGCCGAAGGCGAACAGCAGCACCTCGGTGATCACCCCTTCCGCCCACAGCCCGCCGATGATCCAGCCCGGCAGCCCCGCCGCCTGCCAATGCAGGGTGGCGAAGCCGTAATAGATCATATGGCTGACCTGGATCAGGCTGGTGGCGGCCAGGAACAGCAGGAAGTTCCGATCACTCACCAGCGGCCAGATCGAGACATGGGCATCGTCTTTGGCTTTGGTGGGACGGATATCGGGCAAGCCTCGCACCGCCAGAAAAGTGGCGGCCTGACCGGCGACGCAGGCGGCCAGAATGGCGAGGCGCGGTGAATCCACCAGTAACGGCCCGCCAATGGTGGCAGTGGCGATGAAGGCCAGACTGCCCCACAGGCGGATGCGACCGTAATCCAGCTTATAGGCCACCGTGCTCTGCATGGTCAGGCTGTCGCCCAGCGGGATCAGGGCGGTGAAGCAGGCGTAGGACACAACGGTCACCGCCAGCAGCGGCCAGAAGCCATCCGCCGGAAGGAATAACAGGCTGGTCAAAACGGCGGCTCCGCCCAGCATCAGCATAGGGCGTTTGCGTTCGCCCCGGCGATCCACCACATGGCCGACCAGCGGATTGGTGAAAATCTTGACGAAGTAAGACGCCGCCATCAGCAGGCCGATCTCGGCGGGGTTCAGACCCTTGCCCTTGAGGTAGAGCGGCCAGAAGGGTAGCTGCACGCCGATCACCATGAAAACGCCGGCATAGAACAGCGACAGGCGCAGGGCCAGTTGGCGGGGCTCAGTCATGGGGCGACAAAGGCGCACTCCCCCTCGCCCGAAATCGGGAGAGGGGGCTGGGGGGTGAGGGGACGTCGGAAAAATCGTCGGTCAGGGCTCGGTATTCAGGGGCGGCAGGGAGGAAATGGGAACGGCAGCTTTTTTCCCTCACCCCAAACCCCTCTCCCGATTTCGGGAGAGGGGCTTTCATTGTCATAGCCGTCATCACGCCCGATCCGCCGCCAGGGCCGCCACCCAGGCCTGCCCCAAACTCACCCCCGGATCGCCCGGCGATGCCTGAAGCGGCAATAGTGGTTCCAGCCCGGCGGCCTTCAAGGTCAGCACCAGCCCTTCGCACAGCACCTTGTTGAAGAAACAGCCGCCGCCCAGGGCGACCCTTTGCACGCCGGTCCGTTCCGCCGCCTGCGCCGCCCAGTCGGCCATGGCGGCGATCAGGGTGCCGTGGAACAGGTCGGCGCCGTCGGCGGCTTCGCGCCCCAGCAGACTTTCCATCAAGGGCAGGCAGTCCAGCACGCCGTCTTCGATGCTCCAGCCGCCGGTCAACAGGCGGGGCGCGGTGACCATGGCTTCCAGGGCCATCGGGGCCTGGCCCTCGAACTCGGCCACCAGATGCACGCCCAGCAAGCCGCAGGCGGCGTCGAACAGCCGCCCGGCGCTGGAGGTCAGGGGGCTGTTCAGTCCCTTGGCGAGGATGGTCGGCAGCATAGCCGCGGCTTTTTGTTCGGCAAAACGCCCGGGGATTTCTTCGGTTCGGCCGAGGCGATGCAGAATGGCCGAAGCCATGCGCCAGGGCTCCCGCGCCGCGATGTCTCCACCGGGCTGAGGCATCCAGGCCAGATGGCCCAGGCGTTGATAGTCGGGGCCGTCCACCAGCAGCAACTCGCCGCCCCAGCTCTGGTTGCCGGGCCCCAGGCCGAAGCCGTCGAGCGCCAGTCCGATGATCGGGCCGTCATGCCCATGCTCGGCGGCGACGGCGGCGATATGGGCATGATGATGCTGTACCGCCAGCGAAGGGGCGTCCTGTCCCTGCGCCCAGCGGCTGGAGTAGAAATCGGGGTGCAGGTCATGGGCGAACAGCACCGGCGGTGCCGTCATATCCGCCAGCATGGCGGCGGCGGCGGTCTCGAACTGGCCGATCGCCTCGGCGCTGTCCAGATTGCCGATGGCCGGGCTGATCACCGCCTGACAGCCTTCGATCGAGCAGAGGCTGTTCTTCAGGAAAGCCCCTGTCGCCAGGACCGGCGGCAGGGGCTTATGAAGGGGAATGACGATGGCTTGCGAGAGGGTCATCGTCTCATTCGGCGGGAGTGGCCGCCATCGGCGGCTGCCCCTTGCCCTTGTTGAGCTTCTTCATCAGCTCTTCAGTGGGCAGGGCCGAGATCATGGCGGTGGTCAGGGCGGCGGCATAGGGGATCGACTGCACCCCCAGCACCAGCGCCCACATGCGGGCGTCGATGTCGTTCCAGCCTTTGACCGACAGGATCAGGATCGCCGAGAACCATTGCGACAGCATCAGCACGGTTTCTTCCGACGCCATCATGAAACCGGCGGTCCAGGCGGCCTTATCCTCGCATTTCGGGGTGCGCAGGAAGGGGATCGTCTTGGTGAAGACGCCCTGCCACATGGCCTTGCCGATATAATAGGTCAGTCCCATGCCGGCGACGGCCGAGCCGATGCGCTGACGCCAGTTGCACTTCACGCGGGTCGAGTACAGGAACAGGTGATGCACCAGCTTGGCGACGAACACGCCGACGGTGGGCAGCACGAAGATCGCCAGCGGGAAGTCGAACATCCGGGGCGCGATCACCAAGCCGACGGTCCAGAACACCGACAGGATGGTGAACAGCACATAGAAGGCGTCGGCGAACCAGGGCAGCCAGCCGGTGACGAAATGGTATTTCTGGCTGGCGGTCAGGCCGGTCTTCTTGAAGGGCAGCAAGGCGCGCCAATGCCCCTTCAGGATCTGCACCGCGCCATAGGCCCAGCGGAAGCGCTGCTTCTTATAGGCGGTGAAGTTGTCGGGCGTCAGGCCATGGCCGAAACGATGCGACAGATAGACGGCCTCATAGCCATGCTCCAGCAGGCGCAGGCCCAGCTCGGCATCCTCGGTGATGGTCCATTCCGACCATTTGCCGGTGTCTTCCAGCGCCTTGCGGCGGATCAGGGTCATGGTGCCATGCTGGATGATGGCGTTGTCTTCATTGCGCGCCACCATGCCGATATCGAAGAAACCGGCATATTCCCAGTTGATGAATTCCTTGAACAGGTCGCGATCCCATTCGCGGTGATCCTGCGGCGCCTGCACCCAGCCGACCTTGGGATTCTCGAAATGCGGCACCAGGGTCGACAGCCAGTCGGGCGTCACCTGATAGTCGGAGTCGATGACGCCGATCACCTCGGCATCCGGGTCGGTCTGGGTCAGGGCGAAGTTCAGCGCCCCCGACTTGGCTCCCGGCCATTTGCCCAGATGGTAGAATTTGAAGCGGTCGCCCAGCTTGGCGCAATATTCCTGCACCGGCTTCCAGACTTCCGGATCGCGGGTGTTGTTGTCCAGCACCAGCACTTCGAAATTGGGGTAGTCGAGGCGGGTCAGGCTGTCCAGCGTCTCGATCATCATGTCCGGCGGCTCGTTGTAGCAGGGCAGATGCAGCGAGACCAAGGGATAGCGGGTCGGCTTCGGCGCGTTCTCAGGCGTGAAGCCGCGCCGAGGCTGGCGGGCCCAGGTCAGCTCGGTCATCTCGTAGCCGGCGATCAGAACCACCACCAGCAACACGAACTGCGCCGGCATCATCACCGAATACATCAGCTCCTTCGACGGGGCGAAGTCGCGGATCATCGGCACCGATCCGGTCCAGACCATCAGCGAGACCGAGAACTGCACCAGCACGGCATAGAAAATCTTGCCGCCGGTACGTAAGTGCTTCCAGTTGAACAGCAGCCAGGACAGCGGCAGCAGGGCGATCAGGGTGGCGGTCAGCGCCTGGATCGGCCATTGCTTGATCTCCAGCACCGGCTCGCTCATCGAGAATTTCGGGTTGCGATCGGCATCCCAAACGCCCCAATGGGTGCCGACCGTCCATTCAAAGGCCTTCTTCCAGGGCTGGTCGAAGGCTTCGATGACGTTGTAGTCGATGCCCTGGGCCGTGGCGTCATTCAGGAAACGGCGCAGGAAGCGGGCCTGGTTGATCACCGACGGCTCGGCCTGCTGGCGGCCCTTGCCGGCCGACGGCCAGCCCACTTCGGCCAGCATGATCGGCTTGTCGGGATAGATGGCCTTGACCGCGTTCACCTCACCCAGGGTGAAGTCCACGGCGTCATTCACCGGGATGCCTTCCCAATAGGGCAGCACGTGCAGGGCGATGAAATCGGCTTCGCGCACCAGTTCGGGATGCGACAGCCAGACATAGGCCGGCTCGGCGGTGGAAACCGGCTGGGCGACCTTGGCCTTGACCCGGTGGATATAGCGGATCAACTGAGCCACCGTGGCTTCGCCGCGATAGACGGTTTCGTTGCCGATGATCACGCGGGTGACATTCGGATTGGCCCGCGCCATCTCGATGACGCCGTCGATTTCCTGCTCATTCGCGGTCAGGGCCGCCATCTGCAGCTGATAGGCCTTCAACTCGTCGGGGTTCATCTGGCCGGGCTGTTTGTCCAGGCGCAGGGCCGGTTCGGCCAGAGCGCCGCGAATCCAGGCGCCGGCGGTCACGGTCAGGCCGTGCTTGGCGGCCATGGCCGGGATCGACTGGTCGTCGCCCTCGGACGAATTGTAAAGACGGATCGCCTTGACCTGCTTCGAGACCAGCGCCAGATCGCTGTCGATGGACTCCAGCGTCGGATATTTGTTCTGGAAAGGATCGTCGTCCTTGCGGAAGGGGCTGAACGAGATCGAGCTGATCATGCCGTCCCAGACCACGTCGGTGGCGGGGCGGTTCATCAGCCACCACACACCCAGGTTGCCCAGAACGATCACGACCAGGACGAAAAGACCCGAAAAGCGGCGCAGCATGTTTGTCTTCTTAATCTTTCAAGGCCGGAAGGGCCAAGGCCAGATGGCGGTAAAGGAACTTCAGTTTTCCCGTCCAGCTTGATCGCCTGGGATGGTGGCGAATTCAAGGCGGAAACGTCTTCAAAGATAACGGATTTCCAACTTTGCGTCGAGGGGGAGCAAGGGGGAGGCAACGCATGCTTATGCGGATTCCCCCCTTGGCGATGGAAAGCCGATGGGGTAAGCCTGTCGGCTTTCGCATCCCGACAGTCTTCCGGAGATCATGATCAGCATTTCCCGCCGCATCGCCACCGAGCTCGCCGTCGCCGACGGTCAGGTCGAGGCCGCCATCCGTCTGCTGGACGAAGGCAACACCGTCCCCTTCATCTCGCGCTACCGCAAGGAAGCCACCGGAGGGTTGGACGACACCCAGCTGCGCACGCTGGAAGACCGGCTGGGCTATCTGCGCGAGTTGGAAGACCGCCGCGCCGCCATCCTGAAATCGATCGAGGAACAGGGCAAGCTGACCCCGGAACTGGCCGCCGATATCGGCGCCGCCGACAGCAAGGCGCGTCTGGAAGATTTGTATCTGCCCTATAAGCAGAAGCGCCGCACCAAGGCTCAGATCGCCAAGGAAGCCGGGCTGGAACCGCTGGCCGATGCTCTGCTGAACGACCCCACTCTGTCGCCCGAGGCGGAAGCCGCCAAGTTCGTCGACGAGACCAAGGGCATTGCCGACATCAAGGCGGCTTTGGATGGCGCCCGCCAGATTCTGGTGGAACGCTTCGCCGAGGATGCCGACCTGCTGGGGGGCTTGCGCGATCATCTGTGGGACAGCGGCGTGGTCATCTCGAAGATGGCCGAGGGCATGGCCGAAAAGGGCGCCAAGTTCGCCGACTACTTCGAGTATCGCGAACCGATCAAGGCGATTCCGTCCCATCGCGCTTTGGCCTTGTTCCGTGGCCGCAATGAAAATGTACTGCTTCTGAAGTTGCTGCCCGCCGACGAGGAAGAGGGTTCGCGCATCGCCGGGGAGTGCGAACGCCGCATCGCCGCCCGTTTCCGCGTTCAGGACCGTGGCCGCGCCGCCGATGTCTGGTTGACCGAGACGGTGCGCTGGGCTTGGCGGGTGAAGATTCATCTGCATCTGGAAATCGAGCTGATGAACCGCCTGCGCGAAGCCGCCGAGACCGAGGCGATTCATGTTTTCGCCCGCAATCTCAAGAGCTTGCTGCTGGCTGCTCCGGCGGGCATGCGCTCGACCATCGGTCTTGATCCCGGCATCCGCACTGGTGTCAAGCTGGCCGTCATCGACGGCACCGGCAAGGTGGTGCATACCGGCGTGATCTATCCCCATGCGCCGCGCAATGATTGGGAAGGCTCGCTGCGCGAACTGGCCTCGCTGGCCCGTCGCTTCCAGGCCGAGCTGATCGCCATCGGCAACGGCACCGCGTCGCGTGAAACCGACAAGCTGGCGGGTGATCTGATGCGCCGTCATCCCGAGCTGGGCCTGTCGAAGGTGGTGGTGTCGGAAGCCGGAGCCTCGGTTTATTCCGCCTCCGAAATCGCCGCTCAGGAATTCCCGACTTTGGACGTCACCGTGCGCGGCGCCATCTCGATCGCCCGGCGTCTGCAAGACCCGCTGGCCGAGCTGGTGAAGATCGATCCCAAGGCGATTGGCGTCGGCCAGTATCAGCATGACGTCGATCAGCCGCAGCTGGGCCGCAGCCTGGATGCGGTGGTAGAAGACTGCGTGAACGGCGTCGGCGTCGATGTCAACACCGCCTCCGCCGCGCTGCTGGCCCGCGTTGCCGGTCTGGGGCCGGTGCTGGCCCGCAATATCGTGGCTTACCGCGATGCGAATGGTCCGTTCCCCAGCCGCGCCGGGCTGAAGAATGTCGAGCGCCTGGGACCCAAGGCCTTCGAGCAGGCGGCGGGCTTCCTGCGTATTGCCGCTGGTGAGAATCCGCTGGATGGATCGTCGGTTCACCCGGAAGCCTATCCGGTGGTCGAGCGCATCGCCGCCCGCACCGGCCGCCCGATCAAGGAACTGATCGGCGACGGCTCGTTCCTGCGCTCGCTCGACCCCAAGGACTATACCGACGAGCGGTTCGGCGTTCCCACCGTCACCGACATCATTTCCGAGCTGGAAAAGCCGGGCCGCGACCCGCGCGGAGAGTTCAAGACGGCGGCCTTCAAGGAAGGCGTCGAGGAACTGAAAGACCTTCAGCCGGGCATGATCCTGGAAAGTGTCGTCACCAACGTCACCAACTTCGGCGCTTTCGTCGATATCGGCGTGCATCAGGACGGGCTGGTGCATATCTCGGTGTTGAGCGATAAATTCGTCAAGGATCCGCATACGGTGGTCAAGGCCGGCGATGTGGTGAAGGTCAAGGTCATCGAGGTCGATCTGCCGCGCAAGCGCATAGCACTTTCCATGCGTATGGACGAACCGGCGGGCCGGCCTGCGCCGCGCTCCATGGGCGATCAGCGGCGTGACGATCAGCGCCGCGATGACCGTCGTCCGGGTGGTGGTGGCAAGCCGGCGCAGCAGCGTTCGGCTCCGCAGCAGTCCTCGGCGGCGGGTAATGCCTTTGGTGGGGCTCTGGCCGATGCCTTTGCTCGCGCCAACAAGAAGAAGTAAGGCCAAGTTGCGATGAGGAAAGCTCATCGCAACGCCGGTTAGGAGCAAGGCGACGCGCGGCTGATGCCGCGTTAGGCAAGGGTTTCGGAGAAACCCGCCCGCCGCCTGAGGGGCCTCGTTGATCGGAACCGATCAACGAGATCAAGTATAAGGGGTATCGCTATGATGCAGGGCTGGCGGAAATGGATGGCGGCGGCGCTTCTGAGTGCATTCTGCTGGCCGGTTTCCGCTGCTCTGGCTTCGGGCAGTGCGGACCTGAATGTCGCCTTCATCGGCGATCTGTCGGGCTCCGACGCCTATAAGGCCCAGGATGCCCTGGACGGTTTCCGTCTGGGGATCAAGCATCTGGGGGGGCGGTTGGCGACCGTCGAGTTCGACCTTGCCTGGTTCGACGACCGCCACAATCCCGAAGTGGCCCGTTCGCTGATGGAAAAGCTTCAGCGCGATCTGCGTCCGCAATTCACCCTGGTGGCGGCTGACCCCAAGATCGAGGCGGCTCTGGCTCCCATGGCCGACGAGGGGCACAGTTTCCAGCTGATGTTGAATCCGCCGCCTTTATCGATGGCGGGCAAGGATTGCCATTCCTACGTCTTCTCGCTGGCCGGTCTGGCCGAGACCCAGCATGAGGCGGCGGGTCTTTATATGACGGGCCAGGGCTTCCATCGGGTACTGGTGGCGATGCCGGCTTCGGCGGCGGCGCAGAACGCGCTGGACGCTTTCCGCCGGGGCTATAAGGGCGAGGCGTTGACCCAGGTCAGCCATCGCGGCGAGATGAGCTTCGCCGCCGAGATCAAGGATATCGCCGCCAAGAAGCCCGATGCCGTCTATCTGCTGGAAACCGGCGGCAAGGCCGTCAATTTCATCCGCGAATATGACGATAAGGGGCTGAAGGACGAGATGCCGCTGTTCGGGCCGCTGACCTCGCTGGATCAGTCGGTGCTGGCGGGAGCGGCTCCATCGTCGCTGAACCTGTTCAGCGTCGGTCCCTGGAGCGAAGACCTGGACAGCCCATCGAACCGCCGGCTGATGTCGGATTTCGAGGGCGAATATGGCCGCCCGGCTTCGTCTTATGCCGCCGTCGGCTATGACGCCGCCATGCTGCTCGATGCCGCTCTGCGCGGGGCGGATCGCAAGTTCAACAATGACGAGATGATCCGCACCATGCTGCGCCGGGCCGATTTTGCCTCGACCCGGCCCGGTTTCCGCTTCGACACCAATCAGATGCCGGTGCAGACCTATCTGCTGCGCTCGGCTCAGAAGGACGCTCGGGGCCACATGACCAACGAGCAGCGGGGCGTCCTGCAAAAGGACATGCGCGACGGCCATGCCGGAGAATGCCCGATGCGCTGGGTGGTGGATACGCCGGCCCAGCCCGCGAAACCCTGATTATTGCTCGATGTGCGACGTGCCGTTCAGCGAGCGGTAATAGGCCCCGTTCGCCCGCACGGCGTCGGGCGATAAATCCTGGCGGTTCAGCCGTTCGGCGCCGCTGACATCGCCGCTCAAGGCCTTGATCAGCGCCAGATTTTGCCGCACCTGGGCATTGGCGGTGGGCTGGTCGGCGGCCCGTTCCAGGGTAGCGCGGGCAGCGGCCAACTTGCCCGACTGCGCCTGCGACAGACCCAGATTGTTCAAGATCACCGGATTGTCGGGCGATACCGCCAGAGCCCGCTGATAGGCGGCCTGGGCGGCGTCGTAATGGCCCTGATAATCTTCGGCGACGCCTAGGGCCGACAGCACCTGCCAGTCCTGCGGGGCCAGGGTGGCGGCCTCGGTCAGGGTGCGTGACGCCAGCCCCAGCCGGTCACCGGCCAGATAGCTCTTGCCCAGTTCGGTCAGCAAAGGCGCGGTGCGGCCATATTTCCCGATCAGGCGGTTCAACAGGTCGGTCGCCGGCTGGATCTGGCCGGTATAGCGCAGGCTGCGGGCCAGATGCAGGGCAATGTCGGCATCATCCGGGTGGCGGTCCAACAGGCCCTGCCAACTGACTGCCGCCGTCTGATAATCGCCCGAAGACTCGGCGGCCAGGGCGGCAGCGCGGGAGGACTGGTCCACCGCCTCCGCCGTCGCCTGCATGCCACCCGTCTTGGCGGCTCCGCCACCGCCGGCGCAGGCAGTCAGGGCAAGAACGAGCAGGGGGGCAAAGCGGCGGACAGGGATCATGGCGGCAAAACTCTTGGGGAACCCGTTGTGAGAGGCGGCCAGCATAAGGTAGATTCAGCTTCGACGCCATAAAGGCTGGGAGTTTATCAAAATGCGTATCGCCGCCGTTCTGTTGGCCGCCACGGCCTTGTTCGCCCTTCCGGCCTGGGCCGGGGACCAGGGCACCGTGACCGTCGGCGTCAGCAAGGCCGAGCTTCTGCATCTGCCGGCTCCGGCCCAACGGGTGATCATCGCCAATCCCGCCATCGCCGATGTGACGGTGGAAAAGCCGACCCTGATCACTCTGTTCGGCAAGGCGGCGGGCGAGACCAGCCTGACGGTGCTCAGCGCCGATGATCAGGTGATCTATCAGCGGGCCATCGTGGTGACCTCGGCGGGCGAGCATACGGTGACGGTGCATGTGCCCGGCGGCGGGCAGAGCAGCCAGGGAGGCCAAGGCGGCGGCAGCGGGCAGGGCGGGCAGACCAGCCAGGATGGCCCCACCAGCCGGGAGTATGTCTGTGTCGGTCAGCGTTGCAGCAAGGTCGATGCGCCGGCTGCCGCATCCTCGAACGGGGCGGTCACTCCGCTCCGTTGAACACCGCCACCGGCGTCAGCGGCAGATTATCCATCAGTTCGCTGGGATGACTGCCCTTAGCCGGGAAATCGGCCAGCGACAGGGACAGTCTGGGCACCAGCGGCTGTTCGCAGCCCTCGGGCTGGATATGCAGGCCCTGCAGCACCGAAGCCACTCGCAAGGCCACCGTATGGGCCTGCAGCGAGGTGGTGTTGGTCAGCAGCATGCAGAACCGGCCCTCGGCGATGCGGGCGACGAAGTCGCTGCTGCGATGTAGGGTCACCAGCCGGCGGGCGATCTCCAACTCGGTGTCATAGGCCGCCTGGAAGCCATAACCGCCATAGATGTCGGCACGGTTCACCAATTCGATGAACAGCAGCGCGCCGCTGCCGCCGACCCGCTGGAACTGGGCGTAGAGAATGCCATAGAAACGCTCGAAGGCCTGGGGGCTGACCAGTCCGGCCGGCAGATCGCGGGCAGTTCCGTGGAACAGCTCCTCGTTGCGCATCACCAGATTGGCGGCCTGCTCGACGCGGGCCTGCAACTCGCCGGGATGCATGGGCTTGGCGGCGAAGCTATCGGCCTTGGCTTCAAGAGCGGTCAGAGTGCCGCGCCGCCCCTGTTCGCTGCCATAGGCCAGGATATAGGTCGAAGCGACGTTCTCACGTCCGCGGATTCGCTTGCTCAGACGCGCCCCGGCATCATCCGGCAGATCGAGATCGATAATGGCCAGGAACAAAGCTTCCTGACCGATCAACCTTACCGCCTCGGCCTCGGTCTCGGCCTCGAACACCTTCCGCCCCCACGAATCCAGCTTGGCCCGAACCGCTGAACGGAACAGCGGATCAGCCGAGACAAGCAGGACGGACAAGTGTTGCTGCGGAAGAGTGACCATTCTCGAATTTATTCCTTTTCCCAGGAATGGTCATAATCCCCCTACTCAAAGGTTTCAATCCTTCTTATGCCAAAGATGGTGATGAAGTTCGAGCGGACCGGGAAATGCTTGTTCTGCTTTATCTTCAAACGCTCTCTGGTGGTGGGCGATATAGCGGAATGAAACCACCAGTCCTGTCAGCCCGACCAGCAGCCCGGCCAGCCCGATGGGGCCGGTGATGCTGGTGATCTGCTGGCCCAGCAGATAAGCGCCGCCGCCATAGATGCAGGCCCACAGGATGCCGCCGGCGATGTTGCAGACCAGGAAATGCGGCCAGGCCATGCAGTTGATGCCGGCCAGCAAGGCGGCCAGCACCCGCAGCACCGCCACCATGCGGCCGAAGAACACCACCTTGCCGCCATGGCGCATGAACAGATATTGCCCCAGCTTCAGTTGGCGTTCGCGGATGCCGATCTTGGCGCCGTGGCGCAGCAGCAGGGAAAAACCGAACTCGCGTCCGATCCAATAGCCCAGATTGTCGCCCAACACGGCGCCGGCCGAGGCGGCGGCCAGGATCAGGGCGATATCCATCTGATGGGTGGCGGCGGCCAGCAAGGCCGCGCTGATCAAGGTAATCTCGCCGGGCAGAGGCAAGCCGGCACTTTCCAGCCCCACCACCAGGAATACCGCCCAATAGCCATAATGGACGATAAAGCCCTGGATCAACTCGCGGGGCAGGAAGTCCGGTAAAAATTCCAATGTCTCAAGCCTTGAAATGACGCACTGCGATAGATTTCGTTTTGTTTGCTCTCGGGTCAAGCATCTTGGAGGTTCTTCCGGGGGTGCTTAAAAACTTATCCTTTTGGGATTGCGCTGTTCATCCATCGGACATATCATTCCCGCCGTGAGCGAACCATATTTCAACATAGTCCGCTTGGTGGAGCGTCTACACCGTCATTTTCTTGACGTGCTCCGCACCGAGCTCCGCCGCATGGATGTTGAGGACATCAACGCCGTGCAAGCCCTTCTATTGTACAACATCGGCGAAGCCGAGGTGGTGATCCGCGATCTGAAGGACCGCGGCTATTATCACGGCTCGAACGTGTCGTACAACATCAAGAAGCTGACCGAATTCGAATATCTGATGCAGGAACGCTGCGCCCATGACCGCCGCTCGATCCGTCTGAAGCTGACGGATAAGGGCATGCGTCTGTGCAACGGCATCCGCAGTCTGCAGAATGATTTGGCGGCTAAGGTCGGTTCCTCCCCCGACACGCTGAAGGCGCTGGACGGCGCCAGCCAGGCGCTGTTGCAGGTCGAACGCACCTGGACCGACTTCATCCGCTACGGCCACGAATAAGCCGGGCAGACAGTCTGAAACAAAAAAGCCTCGCGTCCCGATCTGGGCCGCGAGGCTTTTTTGTTTTTATGTCTTTGTTCTAACGCCGGCCCGCACCCTTGATCTGGGCGATGAAGCTGTCGACCTGAGACTGCAACTGACCGGCCTTGACCAGCAGGCTGTCGGCGGCATCTTCCACATGGTGGGATTCCCGGCTGGTGCCGTCGGCCATGCTTTGCATTTTGCTGACCGAGGCGCTGACCGTGTCGGTGCCGATGGCGGCTTCCGAGACATTGCGGGAAATCTCCAGGCTGACGGCGTTCTGCTCTTCGACGGCGGCGGCGACGGTGGTCGAGCTTTCCTGGATGTTGCCGACCGTCTCGCCGATCTCGCGGATGGCCGAGGCGGCGCCGGCGGAGGCTTCCTGGATGGCGCTGACATGCTGGCCGATTTCGTCGGTGGCCTTGGCGGTCTGATTGGCCAGATGCTTGACTTCGTTGGCGACCACCGCGAAGCCCTTGCCGGCCTCGCCGGCGCGGGCCGCCTCGATGGTGGCGTTCAGGGCCAGCAGGTTGGTCTTGGCGGCGATATCCTGGATCAGGGCCAGAACGTCGCCGATGCGCCCAGCGGCCTCGCCCAGTTTCTGCACGGTGGCGTCGGTGGCCTGGGCCTTTTCCATGGCCTGATGGGCGATGGTGGTGGCCAGAGTGGCCTGACGGTTGATCTCGCCGAAAGAGGCCGCCAACTCTTCGGTGGCGGCGGCGACGGCGGCGACATTGGCCGAGGCCTGTTCGGCCGCCGAAGCCGAGGCAATGGCTTCTTCCAGGGTGTCGGTGGCGTTACCGCTCATCGAGACGGCGCTGCTCTTCAACTGGGTGGATGCCGCCGACACTTCCGCCACCAGGGTGCGCACGTTCTGTTCGGCGAAGGCCAGGGCGTCGGCATCGCGCTTGGACATGGTGTCCAGGCAGCGGTTGATGGTTTCGGCGAAGCGGACATATTCGCCGCGCAGGCCGGTCGTGACGATCTTGCGGTAATATTTACGATCCATGGCATGGAGCATGGCGGCCTCGGCTTCCTTGCAGAAGGCCTCGGTCAGATCGAGCACGCGGTTGATGTTGCGCAGCATCTGCCCGACATCGCCATGGCCGCGAATGCCCAGCACGCGGATATTCAGATCGCCTTGCGCGGCGGCGTGGCAGGCCTGGCTGGCCTTATGGATGCTGTCATTGGCGCGCGCCAGATTCTTGAGGGCAAGGGCGGAGGGCACCAGGATCAGCAAGCAGATCAGCGAATCGTACCATTCGCCGGTCACCAGGGCGATCAGGGCGGCGATGACGGCCAGGACGCAAGACGCCAGGACGGCGTTCTTGGCCTTAGAGACTGAAGATAAATTCTTCATACTCGATCCCCTGATTGGCAAGGATGTTCAACAGCAGGCGGAAGCTGGCTTCCATGCCTTGCTTGCGGTCGGAATGCTTGTTTTCCTCGGCCAGCAATTGGGCATACAGAGGGGCCACCTTGGCAAGCGCCTCGCGGCGCGGGGACCGGCGGTTGGAGTGATAGCCGATGATATTATGGGCGGCGTCATAGCTGGGAGTCACATGGGCGAACACCCAGTAATTATCGCCGTTCTTCGCCCGGTTGTTGACGTAGGCGAAAATCTCCTGGCCCGACTGGACCTTGTCCCACAGCAGCTTGAAGACGCAACGCGGCATGTCGGGGTGACGGATGACGTTATGCGGCTTGCCGATCACTTCGGCCTCGGCATAGCCCGACACGCTCAAGAACACGTCGTTGACATAAGTGATCCGCCCTTGGGCGTCCGTCTTGCTGACGATGATCTCGCTGTCGGGGAAAGTACGTTCTTTCCCAGTTAAGGCAATCTGCTCTGCCACGGCCCATCTCCCGATCGCGTTGGCATGAAGACGGCTACAATCCTTGCGATTAAATCGAAGGTATTATATCCGTAAAACTTATACCAAAACGAAAGTATGTATATTCCATATGTTAGAGACGGTAAATGAAATTTTTCCTTTACCGTCTCTCTGTATTCCTACTGCCGCAGGGATTGTGCGTGGGGCGAGAATCCCGAGGGGGCCGAGGGCAGGCGGGGGCTGCGGCTGCTCCAGATATTGCCGCGATCGGCGCCGGCCAGCAGTTGATCGGGCAGTTCGGACAGCAGACCGGCGAAGGGCTTGCTTTCGCCGAAGGCGCGCGACATCAGCAGGGCACCTTGGATGCGCTGCACGGCGTCATGGGCGCGGCGGGTGGCGATATCGCGGGCCAGACCGGCATCGATCATCAATTGGGTCATGCAGTCCAGCCAGCGCTGGAAGAAGTCGGCGATGGCTTCGGCGAACATGTCGCGCTCGACGGTCAGCGACAGCAGGGCGGGCAGGCTGGCCTTGTCGCCCTGGGCATAGACCTCGTCCAGCGATGTCAGCATGTTCAGCAGCCGCTGCCGGGGCGGATGCACCGATTCCAACGGGCGGAACAGCTTGTCCTCATACCAGCGCCGGCGCGAGGCCAGCACGGCTTCGGCCATCTGCTCCTTGCCACCGGGGAAGTGGTGGTAAAGGCTGGCTTTTCCCAGCCCGGTGGCGGCGGCGATGCGGCTCATGCTGGCACCTTCATAGCCATAGCGGCGGAAGGTGTCGTGAAGCCTGTCCAAAAGTTCGTCGCGGGTCAGCAGCGGAGCCGGCATGATCGCAAATCCCCAGAGCGGGAGCCCCGTTCGCCGCGAAAAAGGTCCTGGCGCCTGCCAAGCCCCCCATCCGGGCGGGGCCCGTTATCCCATCCGCCGGGTTCGTCCCGGACGGCGTTCATTTCCCTCAGTCCCATCCCCCGGATGACAGCCCATTTAGGGTCAGTTACCCGAACGATCGTTATAGAGAATAGGTGTTCGCCGCCCGGCACGTCAAGGTTTCAATGGTTAATTTTACTTTAACCAGAAGGGCTTGGAGGATTCCTTTAAGGCATCGATTGAGCAAATGCCCATATCTTTCAAAATGCGGTCATCCAGCCCGGCCAATTCACGCCGGCCGCGACGGCGCTCGGCCCAGGCCTCAAGGGTTTCCCACAGCCGCAGGATCAGGCTTTTGCGCGGCGGGGGCGGGGTGTCCAAGGCTCTGAGAATAAGCGCCTTTCCGTCCATCTCGGCATGGCAGATCATGGCGCCGGAAAGATGGCTTCGATCCCGGCGATGCCAGGGTGCGCCCCAACCTGCCACGGCGGCCACCACCTGCGACCAGCGGCTGGTGGCGGGGGACTGAGACGCGGCGGGCTCCGTATGGGAGCGGCAGGGGAATGACTCATTTGTCATCATAATTGCACCCATTCAATTGGTGTTGTCGGTCGGGATTGAACCGATAAGACCTTTTTGAATTGACTCAATTGGTGAGTCAATGTCTAGATTGACACCATGTCATTCTGGATTCCCCAATTAGAGGGCCGCAAAGGCCCGGTCTATCGCGTCATCGTCGAGGCGATGGCCGAAGACATCGCCCAAGGCCGCCTGAAAGCGGGCGACCGTCTGCCCCCCCATCGCGATCTGTCTTGGAAGCTGGGCTGCACCGTCGGCACCATCGCTCGCGCCTATAACGAGGCTGCCCGTCAGGGGTTGATCTCGGGGCAGGTGGGGCGCGGCACCTATGTGCAAGGCCCGGTAACCGACGAGGCGCGCCATATCCATGACTATGTCGCCTCGCGCCGGCTGGATGACGAGATGGCGGCCGTGGATATGGCGGTCAATCGTCCCATGGGCGACAATTGCGCCGGCCCGATGGCCGAGGCGCTGCGCCGCCTGTCGGGGCACAATAATCTGGCCGAGATGCTGGGCTATCAGTTCGACGGCGTGGGGGCGCGCTATCGCCAGGCGATGGCCCTGTGGCTGCGCCGCGAAGGGGTCGAGGTCTCGCCCGAGCGGGTGATCCTGACCGTTGGCGGTCAGCAGGCGATCCTGGCCACGCTGGCGGCCCTGTCGCGGCCCGGCGACACCATCTTCGCCGAGGAGCTGACCTATCCCGGTCTGAAGGTTTCCGCCAGCCTGCTGGACCGCCCGGTGGAGGGGGTGGCGATGGATGCCTTCGGCCTGCTGCCCGACGCGCTGGACCAGGCCTTCGCCTCGGGCAAGGGCAAGCTGGTCTATGCCATGCCGACCATCCAGAACCCCACCACGCTGGTGATGCCGGCGGAGCGTCGCCGCGATATCGTCGAGGTGCTTCGCCGCCACGACGCTTATCTGGTGGAAGACGGCATCTATGCCTTCCTGGCCGACCAGCCGCCGCCGCCTTTGTGGAGCATGGCTCCCGACCGGGTGATCTATCTGACCTCGCTGTCCAAGGCGGTGGCGCCGGGCCTGCGGCTGGGCACGGTGATCGCCCCGGATCAGCTGATGAACCGTATCACCTCGAATGTCAGCGCCAGCACCATGATGGTGCCGGCTTTATTGTGCGAGCTGGGCTCGATGCTGATCGAGGAGGGCTCGGCCGCCGCCGCCGCCGAGCGTCAGAAGGCCGATGCCCGTCAGCGGGTGCGTCTGGCGGTCGAGGCCTTCCAGGGGCGCTTCTGCCCGCCGGGGCCCAGCTTCAATCTGTGGGTATCGATGCCGCCGCAATGGCAGGCCGAAGCCTTTGCCGCCGAGGCCTATCGCCGAGGCGTGATTGTCGCCCCTGCCGCTTCGTTCGCCACCACAAGGCGGGTGCCGGAAGCGGTGCGAGTCTCCATCTCGTCGCCGCGCAGCCATGACGAACTTGGCCGAGGGGTGAAAGTCTTGGCGGAGATCCTGGATGCCGCGCCGGAGATCGGGCGGATCACGGTCTGATCGTCTGAAAAAAGGAAGCGCCCGCCGATCCAAGTCGGCGGGCGCTTTTTTATGCCTGTCAGCTCAAGGGCAGATATGGCGCCTTGCTGCCCAGAGCGTTGATTTCGGCGATGGTCAGGGCGGCGGCCTGGAGCGTCGTCAAATTCCCCAGCTGGGTGATGGTCAGCGAGGCTACCTGCGTCGTCGCCAGATTGGCGATGTTGGTCACGCTGATGGCGTCCAACAGGTCAGAACTCAGGCTGCTCATCACCGAGGTGGTCAGGGCCAGCAACTGGGTCTTGCTCAGGCTGGTGATCTGAGTGGTGCTGAGGCCCGGCGTCTGGGTCGAGACCAGGGCGGCGATATCCAGCGAGTTCAGGCTGGCGATCTGGGCCCCGGTCAGGGCGCTGATCGCCGTCGAGGACAGCGAGGATATCTGTCCGGTCAGAAGATAGGACAGCTCGGTATTGGTCAAGCCGCCGACCTGCGAGGTGGTCAGGGCGTTCAGCTGGGTGCTGGACAGGCCGCGCATCTGCGTGCTGGTCAGCTTGTTCAGCTGGGTGGTGCTCAACTCGTCCAGATTGGTTACGTTCAGCTTATTCAGCTGGGTGACGCTGAGCGCGGTCAGCTGCACGCTGGCCAGGGCATCCACCTGTTGGGTGGCAAGCTGGTTCAGCTGGGTGCTGGACAGGCCGGAGGCCAAGCTGGTGCTGATACCGCTGATCTGGGTGGTGGTCAGCGCCTGCAGATTGGTCGAACTGAAGCCGTTCAGCTGGGTGGCCGTCAGGCTGTTCACCTTCAGGGTGCTCAGCTCGGTGATCTGGGTGACGCTCAGATTGTTGAGGGTCGTGCTGGTCAGATTGCTCAACTGAGTGGTGTTGAGAGCATTCAGCTGGGTGCTGCTGAACTCGTTCAGATTGGTCGCGCCCAGCTTATTCAGCTGGGTAAAGGTCAGGGCCGCCACCTGGGTCGCGGTCAGAGCATCGACCTGGGTGGTGGTCAGCAGGTTCAGCTGGGTGCTGGACAGCGTCGACAGCAGCACCGTGCCGACGGCCGACAGCTGGGTGTTGGTCAGGGCCTGCAAGTTGATCGAGCTGAGACCGTTCCATTGGGTGCTGGTCAGGTTGTTCAGCTTGGCGGCGGCCAGCTCGGTGATCTGAGTTTCGCTCAGATAATTGAGGTTGGTGACCGTCAGGTTGGACAGTTGGGTAAAGCTCAGAACGCCCAGCTGGGTGGTGCTCAGCTCTTCCAGGTTGGTGGCGCCGAGGCGGTTCAACTGGACCGTGGTCAGTGCCGTCACCTGAGTGCTGGTCAGGGCATCCACCTGCGAACTGCTGAGGAAGCCGATCTGGGTGGTGGTCAGGCTGGCTACCTGGGTGCTGGTCAGCGCCGTCACCTGGGTGCTGGTCAGCGTATTCAGCTGCGTGCTGCTGAGGGCCGAGGTCAAACCGCTGCCGATGCCGGCGATCTGGGTGGTGGTCAGGGCCTGCAGATTGGTGCCCGACAGCATGTTCAATTGGCTGCCGGTCAGTCCGTTCAGCTTGGCGACGCCCAGTTCCGAAATCTGGGTCTCGGTCAGATTATTCAGCGCCGTGCTGTTCAGTCCGCCCAGATTGGTCGAGCTGATGGCGTTCAGCTGGCTGCTGCTCAGTTCCTCCAGATTGGTCGCGCCAAGCTGGTTCAGCTGGGCCGAGGTCAAAGCCGCTATCTGGGTCGTGGTCAGGGCGTCCACCTGGCTGGTGGTCAGCATATTCAGCTGGGTGCTGCTGAGATTATTCACCACGGCACTGCCGATGGCGGCGATCTGGGTGCTGGTCAGCGCCTGCAGATTGGTCGAGCTGAGGCCGTTCCAGAGAGTGGCGTTCAGGCCGGAGAACTTGCCTGCTGCCAGTTCCGGGATCTGGGTTGCGCTCAGATTGTTCAGCCCCGTGCTGGTCAGTCCGCTCAGCTGCGTGGAGCTGAGGGCATTCAGCTGGGTGCTGCTCAGCTCGTTCAGATTGGTCGAGCTGAGGCGGCTCAACTGGGTCGCGGTCAAGGCCAGCAGCTGGGTGCTGGTCAGGGCGTCGATCTCGGAGGTGGTCAGCAGATTGAGCTGAGTGCTGCTCAGCGCGGCGATCAGGCTGCTGCCGATGACGGCGACCTGCGTGCTGGTCAGGGCTTGCAGATTGGTCGAGCTGAGGCCGTTCCATTGCGCGGCGGTCAGTCCGCTCAGCTTGTTGGTGGCCAATTCTTGAACCTGCACATCGGTCAGCGCATTCAAGGCCGTGACCGTCAGGTTGCCCAGCTGGGTGGCGCTGAGGACGTTCAGCTGGGTGCTGCTCAGTTCTTGCAGATTGGTCGAAGACAGCTTGTTCAACTGGGTGAAGCTCAGGGCCACCAGCTGCGTGGTGAGCAGAGCATCCACCTGTCCGCTGCTCAGCAGGGAAATCTGCGTGGTGGTCAGGGACCCGGTCTGAGCGCTGGTCAGGGCCTGCAGCTGGTCGGCGGTCAGGCTGTTCAGCTGAGTGCTGCTGAGCGCCGAGACCAACCCGGTGCTGATGGCGGCGAACTGGGTGGTGGTCAGGGCCTGCAGATTGGTCGAGGTCAGCGCGTTCAGCTGGGTGCTGGACAGATTGTTCAGCCTGGTGACCGACAGCTCGGTGATCTGGACATCCGTCAGCGTATTCAACGTCGTCGAGGACAGGCCGCCGATCTGGCCGCTGGTCAGGGCGCTGAGCTGGCGGCTGCTCAACTCATTGAGGTTGGTCGAGCTGAGGCTGTTCAGCTGGGTGCTGTTCAGGGAGGCCAGCTGAGCCGAGGTCAGGGCATCCACCTGACCGACCGTCAGATTGTTCAGCTGGGTGCTGCTCAGCGCGCTTACCAGATTGGTGCTGATGGCGGCGAGCTGGGTCGAAGTCAGGGCCTGCAGATTGGTGCTGGACAGGCCGTTCAACTGGCCGGCGGTCAGACCGACCAGCTTGGTCACGCCCAGTTCGGCAATCTGCGCATCGGTCAGATTGTTCATGCTGGTGGTGGTCAGCTGCCCGATCTGGGTGCTGGTCAGCGCATTCAGCTGCCGGCTGCTCAGCTCTTGCAGATTGATCGAGCTGAGGTTGTTCAGCTGGGCGCTGGTCAAGGTCATCAGCTGGGTATTGGTCAGAGCGTCGATCTGGCTGGTGGTCAGCAGGTTCAGCTGGGTGCTGCTCAGGGACGAGGTGACGCCGCTGCCGATCGCAGCAATCTGGGTGCTGGTCAAGGCCTGCAGATTGGTCGAGGACAGCTTGTTCAGCTGGGTGAAGGACAGCGCGGTCACCTTGCCAGTGGCCAGTTCGCCGATCTGCACATCGCTGAGATTATTCAGCGCCGTGCTGGTCAGATTGCTGTACTGAACGGTGCCGATGGCATTCAGCTGGGCGCTGCTCAGCTCTTGCAGATTGATCGTGCCCAGCTGGTTCAGCTGGGTCGAGGTCAGGGATGCCAGCTCGGTATTGGTCAGGGCATCGATCTGGCTGGTGGCCAGCAGATTCATCTGCGTGCTATTGAGCGCCGAGACCAGAAGGGTGGACAGGCCGGCGACCTGGGTGCTGGTCAGAGCCTGCAGATTGGTCGAGGTCAGGTTGTTCAACTGCCCCGAGGTCAGGGCGTTCAGCTTGGTGACCGCCAGTTCCACGACTTGATCGGTGGTCAGATTGTTCAGCGGCGTGCTGCTGATGCTGCCCATCTGCGTGGTGGTCAGCGCATTCAGCTGGGTGCTGCTCAACTCGTTCAGATTGGTCGAGCTGAGGCGGTTCAGCTGATTGGCGGTCAGCGCCCTCAGTTGGGCCGCGGTCAGGGCATCGACCTGGCTGGTGGTCAGGGTATTGAGCTGGGTGCTGCTGAGGCCGGCGATCAGAAGCGTGCTGATGCCGGCAACCTGAGCCCCGGTCAGCGCCTGCAGATTGGTCGAGCCGACCCCGTTCCACTGAATGGCCGACAGGTTGTTCAGCTTGGTGGTGGACAGTTCGTTGATCTGGGTGACGCCGAGATTGTTCAGCGTCGTCGAGGTCAGATTGGTCAGCTGGGTGGTCGTCAGCACATTCAGCTGGGTGCTGCTAAGTTCAGACAGATTGGTCGAGCCCAGACGGTTCAGCTGGGTGAAGGTCAGGGCCGCCACCTGCGCATTGGTCAGGCCATCCACCTGGGTGGTGGTCAGCATGTTCAGCTGGGTGCTGTTCAGGCCCATGATCAGACTGGTCGAGATGCCCGCAAGCTGAGTCGAGGCCAGCGCCTGAAGATTGGTGCTCGACAGGTTGTTCAGCTGTGTCGAGGTCAGGTTGTTCAGCCTGGTGGCGCTCAACTCGCCGATCTGGCTGGAGGTCAGGCTGTTGAGGCTGGTGCTGCTCAGGCCGAGCATCTGGGTGGCGCTGAAGCCGTTCAGCTGCGTGCTGCTCAGCTCGTTCAGGTTGGTCGAGCCGAGCTTGTTCAGCTGGGTGAAGGTCAGGCCGGCCATCTGGGCGGTACCCAGGGCGTCGATCTGATCGGTGAGCAGGTTGTTCAGCTGCGTGCTGCTCAGCGTTCCCAGCAGCGTGACGGAAATGGACACGACCTGGGTCGAGGACAAAGACTGCAGATTGGTGCTGGAAAGAGCGTTCCACTGTCCACTGCTCAAGCCGTTCAGCTTGGTGGCGCTCAGCTCGCCGATCTGAGTGACGGTCAGGCTGTTGAGGCTGGTGTTGGTCAGGCCGGTCAGCTGGGTGCTGGTCAGGCCGTTCAACTGGGTGCTGCTCAGTTCGTTCAGATTGGTCGAAGACAGCTTGTTCAGCTGATTGCTGGTCAAGGCGCTAAGCTGGGTGGCGGTCAGGGCGTCGACCTGGCTGGTGGTCAGCATGTTCAGCTGGTTGCTGCTCAGCCCCTGGATCACGCTGGTGCCGATGGTCGCAATCTGGGTCGAGGTCAGCGACTGGAGATCGGTGCTCGACAGTTTGTTCCACAGCGTAGCGCTCAGGCCGTTCAGCTTGGCGCTGCCCAATTCGCTGAATTGAGTCACGGTCAACGTGCCCAGCGCAGTGGTGCTCAGACCATTCAGCTGGTTGACGGTCAGACTGTTCAGCTGGGTGCTGCTCAACTCGTTCAGGTTGGTGGCGCTGAGCTTGTTCAGCTGGACGGTGGTCAAGGCGCCCAGCTGGGTGACGGTCAGGCCGTCCACCTGGGTGGTGGTCAGAAGATTCAGCTGGGTGTTGCTGAGGTTCGAGATCAAAAGGGTGGAGATGCCGCCGATCTGAGTGCTGGACAACGCCTGCAGATTGGTCGAACTCAGGTTGTTCCACTGGCTGTTGGTCAGGCTGTTGAGCTTGGTTGCGCTCAAATCGCCGACTTGGGTGGTCGTCAGAGTCTTCAGCGTGGTGTTGCTCAGAAGCCCGATCTGAGTGGCGCTGAGGCCGTTCAGCTGGGTGCTGCTCAGTTCGTTCAGGTTGGTCGAGCTGAGATTGCCGATCTGAGTGATGGTCAGGGCCGCGACCTGGGCGGTGGTCAGGCCGTCCACCTGGGTGGTGGTCAGCATGTTCAGCTGGGCGCTGCTGAGGGACGAGATCAGGCCGGTGGTCAGAACAGAGACCTGGCTGCTGGTCAGGGCCTGCAGGTTGGTCGAGCCCAGATTGTTCCACTGGGTACTGGAAATGGCGTTCAGCTTGACGGCGCCCAGATCCGAAATCTGGGTCTGCGACAGAGCGTTGAGCGTGGTCACGGTCAGATTGGCGAGCGTGGTGTTGCTCAAGGCGTTCAGCTGGGTGCTGCTCAGCTCGTTCAGGTTGGTGGAGCCGAGCTTGTTCAACTGGGTGGTGGTCAGGGCGGCGACCTGGGCGGTGGTCAGCGCATCCACTTCGGTGGTGGTCAACAGATTCAGCTGGGTGCTGCTCAGACCGGAGATCATGCCTGCGGCAATGCCGGAAAGCTGGGTGCCGGTCAGCGCCTGAAGATTGGCCGAGCCCAATCCGTTCCACTGGGTAACGGTCAGATTGTTCAGCTTGGTGACCGCGAGTTCCGAAATCTGAGTCTGGCTCAGAGTGTTCAGGGCCGTGCTGGTCAGGTTGGACAGCTGCGTCGAACTCAGGACGTTCAGCTGAGTGCTGCTGAGTTCGCTCAGATTGGTGGCGCTCAGTTTGTTCAGCTGGGTCGTGGTCAGGGCTGCCACCTGGGCGGTGGTCAGGGCGTCCACCTCGGTGGTGGTCAGCAGATTCAACTGGGTGCTGCTGAGATTAGATACCAGATTGTTGGAAATGCTGGCGATCTGGGTGTCGGTCAGGGCCTGCAGATTGGTCGCGCCGAGGCCGTTCCATTGCGTGCTGCTCAGGCTGTTCAGCTTGGCGGTGGACAGCTCGGTGATCTGAGACGTGCTCAGATTATTCAGCGCGGTGCTGGTCAGGTTGGACAGCGTGCCGGCGCTGAAGGCGCTCAGCTGGGTGCTGCTGAGTTCGCCCAAATTGACCGAGCTCAGCTTGTTGATCTGGGTGGTGGTCAGGGCCGCCAGCTGGGTGACGGTCAGGGCGTCGATCTGGCTGGTGGTCAGCGTGTTCAGCTGGGTGCTGCTGAGGTTCGAGGCCAACAGGGTGGACAGGCTGGACAGCTGCGTCGTGGTCAGCGCCTGGACCTGCGTCGCGGTCAGCGCGTTCATCTGCACCGAGGTCAGGGCATTCAACTGTGCGATGCTGAAAGATTGTAACTGATCGGTACTCAAGCCCGAAATGACAGTCGTGCTCAGCTGCGAAATAACAGTTACAGACCAGTTAATTGCCATGATGACCCTCCAGCGCCGCGCCCAACATATAGGTGTGCAAGGGGAGAGTCACTAGTTGAATAGGGGTGATTTGATGATAAGTTCGATATGGGAATTCAGTCTATCACGCCAAAGGTTAATAAGTGGCGAATCACAAGGGCGAACCGGCGAAGAAGGTCTCTCCGCCGGTTCTCCAAGGCTTAGCGGTTCTTGCCGCTTTGCAGTCGGAACAAGGCCTTGACCAAGGCATCCACGTCTTCGCAGATGTTGTAGAAGGCCAGTGACGGTCTGACCGTCGCCTCAAGGCCGAAACGCCGCAGGATCGGCTGGGCGCAATGATGGCCCGAGCGCACTGCGATGCCCTCTTTATCCAGCGCCTTGCCTACCTCTTCGGTCTTCCAGCCGTCAAGGATGAAGGACAGCACGCCGGCTTTTTCCTGGGCGGTGCCGATCAGGGTCAGTCCCGGCACCGTCTTCAGTCCGGCGGTGGCATATTGCAGCAGCTCATGCTCATAAGCCGCGATGTGATGCATGCCGAGCCGCTGAACATAATCGATGGCGGCCCCTAAGCCCACCGCATCGGCGATATTGCCGGTGCCGGCCTCGAAGCGATGGGGCGGCGGCTGATAAAGGGTCTTTTCGAAGGTGACGTCGGCGATCATATTGCCGCCGCCTTGCCAGGGCGGGGTCTGCTCCAACACGTCCTTGCGGCCATAGACCGCGCCGATGCCGGTGGGGGCGAAGACCTTGTGGCCCGAGAAGACAAAAAAATCCGCGCCGATCGACTGAACGTCGGTGGGCATATGCGACACCGACTGGGCTCCGTCCACCACCACGATGGCGCCATGGCGATGGGCGATCTCGACCATCTCATGGATCGGGGTGATGGTGCCCAGCGCGTTCGAGACCTGGGTCAATGAGGCGATCTTGGTGCGCGGCGTGAACAGCTTCTCGTATTCATCCAGCAGAATCTGGCCGGAATCATCGACCGGAGCCACCTTCAGCTTGGCCCCCTTGGCGGCGGCCAATTGCTGCCAGGGTACGATATTGGCGTGATGTTCCAGCCAGGTGACGACGATCTCGTCGCCCTCGTTCACATGACGCCAGCCCCAGGACTTGGCGATCAGGTTCAGGCCTTCGGTGGCGCCGCGCACGAAGATGATCTCGTCCGTCGAGCCGGCATTGAGGAAGCGTCGCACCGATTCCCGGGCCTGCTCGTAAGCATCGGTCGAGCGGGCCGCCAGGGTGTGGGCGGCGCGGTGGATGTTCGAGTTCTCATGCTCATAGAACTGAGACAGACGCTCGATCACCGCCTTGGGCTTCTGGGTGGTGGCGGCGTTGTCCAGCCAGACCAGCGGGCGGCCATTCACTTCCTGATGCAGGATCGGGAAATCCTGGCGCACGGCGCGAGGATCGAAGGGACGAGACGAAGCGCCCAGATCGGGCACCAGTTCCGGCTTCAGCTCCAGGGCTAGCGGATAGGCTGACTGCTTCGGGGCATCGGTGGGGACGGTGGCGGGAACGCCCTCGACCGGCCCCTTGAGCCCTTGCAGAAAATAGAATTCCGAGCCGTCTGCCCCAGACAGATCGGGATGGCCGGGCAGGCTGGGAATCAGGGCCAGCGAACTGGCGAACGAGGTCGGAACCGCCCGCAAATCCGCCTCGGTCAGGCCGGGATGCGGCGGGGCCGTGGTGGGGCTGGGCGGCGGCAGGGTCGGCGGCAGGCTGGGCGCAGCCGGACCGGGGGTAAGCTGCGGCACTGGGGCCGAAGCCGCGGCCGGGGCAGGGGATACCGCAGGAATCGCCGAGGCGGTGGCGCCGGCCGAGGGCAGGCTCTGCCCGGACGGGGCGGCCTGGAAGAAATGGTTTGCCAGTTGGGCGATGACGGAAGCGTCGAACGGCGCCGACGCCCCCCAGGCCGGGTCCGCTCCACCTCCCGTCACAGGGACGGGAGGTGCTACAGCGGTGACCCCGACGGGATCAGGCGTACTCATGATAACGACCGACTTCCACATCTTCCAGAACCGCCAGGGCGTCCTCGGTCAGCACGGCGGCCGAGCAATAGAGCGAGATCAGGTAAGAGGCGATGGCCTTGCGGTTGATGCCCATGAAGCGCACCGACAGGCTGGGAGCCACTTCGCCGGGCACGCCGGGCTGGAATAGACCCACCACGCCCTGCTTCTTCTCGCCGGTGCGCAGCAGCAGGATGTTGGTCTTGCCGTCTTCGATATAAAGCTTGTCGGACGGCACCAGCGGCAGGCCGCGCCAGGTCAGGAACGGAGTGCCGAACAGATTGACGGTGGGCGGCGGCACGCCACGACGGGTGCATTCGCGACCGAAAGCGGCAATCGCCTTGGGATGCGCCAGGAAGAAGGCCGGCTCCTTCCACACCTTCGAGATCAGCTCGTCCAGATCGTCCGGGGTCGGCGGACCCTTGCGGGTCTTGATCTTCTGGGTGGCGGCGGCATTGGTCAGCAGGCCGTAGGTGGGATTGTTGATCAGCTCGGCTTCCTGCTTTTCCTTCACCTTTTCGATCAAGAGGCGCAGCTGCTCCTGGATCTGATCGATGGGATGGCTGTAAAGGTCGGACACGCGGGTCTGCACATCGAGGATGGTGGTCACCGCATTCAGGGAATATTCCCGGGGCGCGTCCTCGTAATCCACATAGGTTTCGGGCAGGTCGCGGTCATGGCGCGGGCTGCATTCGACTTCGGTGCGGCCTTCGGCTTCCTTGACCCGGTTCAGGCGGTAGATGCCGGCCTCGACCGGGGTCCAGGGCAGGAAGCTGACCAGCCAGCGCGGCGTGATGCCGCCCCACATGGCGTGGGTTTTGGTAGCGTTGGCAAGTTGTCGCGCCGCGGCTTCGCTGACTGTGCGGCGGACTTCTGAATCTTCGGCCATGGTGATTGGCTCCTTGGGGTCATCGCTGAACGGACACGGAAAGACATCCGTCGGGGTGGATTGAATAACTCTGCTAAAGGACTGGCAATGCTGTCTGTTGAGGTATTTGTTGTTTTGTCCGTCTTATTGGATATCTGTCTAATATCCTTGGTGTTTGGAAGATAATGGCATGCAATATCATTCAGTCTATATTTCTATAGACTGTTAATTCTGTTGATGGGTTGTGTTTTTCTTAGATGCTGTAGGCGAAGGATTCGTAGGAAAGATCGCTGAGGATTTGATCCATCCTGCGGTTCGGCTCCTGATGACTGCCTGATTTCACCACCTTGGCGGGGATGCCGGCGACGGTGGAGTCTGACTCTACGGGCCGCAAGACCACCGATCCGGCGGCGATCAACGAGCGTTCGCCGATCAGGATATTGCCTAATATCTTGGCGCCCGCGCCGATCACCACGCCCCGTCCGATCTTCGGATGCCGGTCGCCCTGTTCCTTGCCGGTACCGCCCAGGGTGACGTTCTGCAGGATCGAGACATCGTCATCGACCACGGCGGTCTCGCCCACCACCAAGCCGGTGGCGTGATCCAGGAAGATGCCTTTGCCGAAGCGGGCGGCGGGGTGGATGTCGGTCTGGAACACGTCGGACGAGCGGCTTTGCAGATAAAGCGCGAAGTCGATTTCGTCGTTATGCCACAGCCAATGAGCCAGACGATGAGTCTCGATGGCGTGGAAGCCCTTGAAATACAAGAAAGGCTCGATGAAGCGGGCGCAAGCCGGGTCGCGTTCCATCACCGCCGCGATATCGGCCCGCAAGGCCTGGGCGATGCCGGGGCTGTGGGCCAGCGAGCGGTTGAAGGCGTCGATGATCATCGCCTGCGACACCACATCGTTCTTTAAGCGGGAAGCCACTCGATGGAACACCGCCGCCTCGAAGCTGGGCTGGTTGATGATGGAGTCCAGAAACAGCGGCGCCAGCATGGGCGATTTGCGGAAAGCCTCCTGCGCCTCGGTCCGCAGCCGCTGCCAGAGGGTGTCGGTGAACTCCCGCAGGCTTTCATCGTCATTGGTGATCAGATTGAAGTGGGGCTGTCTGGCCATTTCGTCGGGGCCCTCCTGCTGTCTCGCATCCAATATGCTTGTCACAATCACATTATCTACTGTATATATAGATTTATACAACAAAGTTTTATGGTTGTACTCGCGCAGACGGGAAAGAGGGGGTGCCATGACGATCTTCGCCAAATTCGACAGTCAGACCAGCCGCGAGGTGGAAAACACCGACGAGCTGTCGCGGGTGGTCGGCGAGAACTTGCGGCGTTTCCGCACGCGCAAAGGCCTGTCGCTGGAACGTCTGGCCCATGCCTCGGGGGTCAGTCGGGCGATGTTGGGGCAGATCGAGCTGGGCCGGTCCATGCCGACCATCGGCGTGCTGTGGAAGATCGCCAAAAGCCTGGATGCGCCGCTGGCCTCCTTTACCGCTGCCTCGGGCGAGAAGCTGATGACGGTGCTGCGGGCCGAGCGCAGTCAGGTGTTGTCGTCGGTGGGCGGCAAGGTGTTCACCCGCGCCTTGTTCCCCTTGGACGACGAGCGCCGCACCGAGTTCTATGAACTGCGCATCCTGCCCGAGGGTGTCGAGGCCTTGCAGGCGCAATCCTCGGGCACTTTGGGCAATCTGGTGCTGACCGAGGGCAGTGTGGAATTGCTGGCCGGCAATCGCTGCGTCAGGCTGGCCCCCGGCGACGCGCTGCAATTCCAGGCCGATGCCGATTACCGGCTGACCAATCTGGGGGATGGCGACGCGGTGCTGTTCCTGGTTTTCTCTTTTTCCGAGAAGGCAGCCGTCAGGTCTCTTTGAGGGCGTGAGTCTGTTTTGATTAATTCATTGATATAAAACAATTTATTAGCTCTTTCTGAAGGGCTTTCCGTCCCCTTGACCATCATCAAGGTCAGCCTGACGGCTCCGCAAGAGAATAACCCCACAAGTTCTCCGGTGAGGACTTGATCCAATTTTGGAGGGGGCGATGCGCATCGGCAAATTCGTCGATCAGCAAAGCAGTCTGTTCGGGGAAGAAGGCATCAACATCTGTGGCGTTCTGCTCTACGCCCAGCCGCAGCGGCTGGACGAAGTAGCGGCCGCGCTGTCCGCTTTGGACGGCGTGGAGATCCATCAGAAGCATGATGATGGCCGCATGATCCTGACTGTCGAAGATACCGAAGCCGAATGGGCCGGTCAGATCATCACCCGTATGGCGGCGATGTCCGGCGTTCTCTCCACCTCGCTCATCTACCACCACTGCGAGCCAGGGAATCTCGAAGAGGAGTTCTGTCCATGAGTGTCACCAGGCGCGACTTCATCAAGGCCAATGCCGTGCTGGCCACCGCCGCCGCGGCGGGCCTTTCCGTGGCTCCCGGCGTTGCGGCTGCGGCCCAGGGCGCTGCCAAGAGCGACATCCGTTGGGACAAGGGGCCGTGCCGGTTCTGCGGCACTGGCTGCGGCGTGCTGGTCGGCGTCAAGGATGGCCGCGTGGTCGCCACC
>Ga0182038_10000112_pt1 | contig 39010 bp, 34 predicted proteins | sample sta12Can44000108_FD_125976 | JGI IMG/M metagenome (GOLD analysis project Ga0182038, IMG submission 125976) | Lab enrichment of tropical soil microbial communities from Luquillo Experimental Forest, Puerto Rico - statanox.12C.anox.44.000.108 | ecosystem: Environmental > Terrestrial > Soil >...
ACTCGTGTATGCCGTTCATGGCTGAAAGATCGTCGGAGCGATACTGCGCTGCAGCTTCGTTGTGTAGTCCCCGGTGGATGCCTGCAAACCATTCCGATGCTAACGCACAATACAAATGGCGAAACTACGACAAGAACGCGCCAAGCTGTGCGACGCTTAAAGGGCGGCATAAGAGGCTAACGAGAAATAGATAAGCCACGGCAGGGTGTTGTCGCAAACAGACTCGATGTCATTCGCTCGGGGGCCGTTGACTTCAATCGAAAAGAAGAGCCGCTGCCTCCCGCTATGATGCGACCACAGAGAAAAGCGCGTCTTAATCCCCTCTAACGCAAAATGCTAACGCAAGGTGGCGTTCCTTTACAAGCATGGTTCGGCTAAGTTTTTAAACCAAATCGGCATCGGATTTTATCTTACTTTTGCTGGCCACACACTTTTCGGACAAATACGCGCGCGCGCGTACTTGTGCCGAAATCTGCAGGTTGGCGGCAAGATTCGCCGCGGCATTTGGTCTGGGGCCGTTGGCTTCATCGGTTGGTTAGGCCTGTCCGAGCGCCTCGACGACTAACAGCCAATAAAACTGGTCTGCTGCAAGCCTACTGCCCTCCGCTTGCTGTCCCAGCTAAAGTACCGCCCGGCAAATCAACCACTGATCCCACGCCCGCATACACGTAGTGGTCACCAAATGCTCTCTTGAGGGCAGCGAACTCCGGCTCGCCGGTGCAATGTCCCGGCGCCACGCGCTCCAGCTTGTATTGGTTGTGCAGCACGGCGGCAATGCGCTCCACTTCAGGATCCGGTGCCTGGATCTGATGCAGGCCGCCGAACAGGATATTAATGTGAGGATCGATCACACTGGCCTCCTGCACGATGTGCTCCACGCCAGGGTGCGAGCAACCGACCACCAGTACGAGGCCGGCAGGTGTGCGGATGGCGAGCGACAGCTCGCGCAATTCGAGCGTACCGGGTTTGTCAGACACCAGTGCAATTAGATGCATACCGGCCGCGATCTCGGTATTCTTATCGATCAGTTGAAAGTTGGCGCTAGGCCAGGCCGATCCCATGCGTATTACTTCGGGTGGCACGCCGCCGTAATAACGCTGTTCCACGGGCAGAGACGGATCCTTGCGATACCAGGTACTGCTGGGCGGGTCGTCGCCATAAACTCCGGATCTCTCCTTTGGCGCGTAAATCTTCACGGTAGGGTTCACCTTGAGCAAGTAGGCCAACCCGCCCATGTGGTCACCGTGACGATGCGACATAACCACGCAATCGAGGTTGCGTAGATCGACACCCGCCGCCTTTATGTTGTGTTCAAAGATTTGAGCGTTGTTCCCGGTGTCGAAAAGGATGCGTTTGCCGCCGTATTCGACTAGGGCCGCAAAACCCCAATCCATGGTCAGCGACTGAGATTTGCCGAACGAGTCGTACAGAATGGTGATGCGGTTCGGCGTTTCTGCGCCCGCCCTTCCGGCGAGCAGCAGAACGATGAGCGCCAGGGCGCCTAGCGAAATGTGCCGGTTCACGGTTCTCCGATAGCTTAAACTTAACACGGCACGCGCGGTGGCGCTGCGCGAATCGTTCCGAGGGGCGTTCTCGCGAAATTGCTTGAGTCGATCCGGATTCATCGCCTAACGAGATAGAGATAAGCCACGGCAAGGTTCGTGGCACACATGCCGGGGGTCATTGGATTTGGGGTCGTTGGCTTCATCGTTTTTGCGCAGCGTTTTCTTCGCTTGCAGATGTATTAGCGGGAAGAATTCTTCCTTTTTGCAAGACAATCAGTGACTATTCTCACTGTTGGTCGTATGAGGCGACTTTGGATTTTTCTCACGCTATCTGTAAGCATCGCCGTGTCGAGGACGGTCGCTGCTGCTGATTGGCCGGACGGATACATCGTTTACGAAGAGTCCAAATCCCCTGACGAGCGATATGGCATTCTTGTTCCGACCTATGAGGCCTGGGAAAAGGACGGATCTCTGGAAGATACAAACTATTTCGCCAACCTAAAGGACCGACGGTTGATGGGAAAGATTCAGGGCGCCGATTATTTCGAGCACCAAAATCATCGCGGCTTGAAAACTATCTGGGCGCCGGATTCGAGCTGGTGCGTTGTGCAATACGACGGGCGATTCGGATTTGACTCCATTTCGATCCTCGAACCGAAGGATTCCAATTTCATTCAAACGGAGATTGGGAAGCGAATCGATAAAGCCCTCGCCACCGCTATCTGGAAAAACGAAAAGTCGCATGATGGCGAGGAGGGCAGCGGCGGCGACGCCACGACTTACTTCCGCATCGGCGCGAACCGAAGCGTGCAGGTCCGGGCCAGCTCGACAACGGATCCGAAGGAGCTTGATCCAAAGCATTGTCGGTACGGGCTTTTCTTTGGGACCTTCGATTTGCGGTCAAAGAAATGGCTGAACGCCCAAGCGCAACGTTTGGGGCCGGAGGAGTACGATGCGACAACCTTCGGCGACATCGACTCCGATCTCAAAGACGAGTCGTTTCAAACCCAGGACGAGAAGGCAAAATGGCTCGATCAACAGATGAACGCCGCTTATACGACCGCGCGATTGATTTTGCCGTCCGCTCGATTTGCCGAAGTGAAGCAGGAGCAAATCAAATGGTTGAAACAACGTGATGCCGCAACTTCGATGGAAGAGAAATGCAATCTTATGGTCGCTAGAATCAAAACGCTGCAGGAACTTCTTTGGTAAACAGGGAAACGCACTGCCGGACGTTGTATTCTGGATTGCGGACGCTTGACCTCGAGCCACCATCGTCCTGCTGGATCGGAAGTATGGCAGTACCGCCTCGCTCACCTTCAGCAATCCTACGCCATCCTCGCGCGTTCCTGTCGTGAGCCACGGGCGGTCCCGCGAGATTGGCCTAACGAGAATAAGATGCGTCCACTTCACCCTAAGATATGGATACTCCCCTTCGACCTTCTGAAAAGGGGAGCGGACGGAGCAACACTGCATCAATCACGCTGAAGATTGCACTGTTAGCGCCGATCCCGAGGGCGAGCGTAGCGATGGCAACCGCTGAGAATGCCGGGTTCTTGATCAGTTGCCGGACCGCAAACCAGTGGTTATTCATAACGCAACGCAACCATGGGGTCGACACGCGTGGCACGACGCGCGGGCACGAAACAGGAAACGGCCGCGACTAGCGTGAGCAGTCCAGCGACCGCAAAGTAAATCGTTGGATCGAGCGCATTGACTTTGAAGAGGATGTTCTTCAAAGCCGCCGTGGCCACGACACCGAACAACAAGGCGACTCCGCCAATGCCAAGAACCAGTCCAATCATCAATTGCCACGCACCCTGAGTCATCACCATTCTGAAAATCCGCCGCGCGTCCGCGCCCAAAGCCATGCGAATTCCAAATTCCTGAGTGCGTTGATTGACCGAAAAACTCATCACGCCATAAAGCCCGACCGCTGACAAAATGAACGCGACGACCCCGAAGATGATGAACAACGTCGCGACGATACGATTGCCGGAAAGAATCTCATTGTGAAACCGTCCAGGTGTTCCAGGGAAATAAGTCGGCAGATTGGAATCGAGCTCAGCGACTGCTTTGCTCAAAGCGGGGCCAAGAGCCTCAGCCCGTTGGCCCGCGCGTGGACGAGCAAGGATGGTGCAAAATTGAGGGGCCGGCGATGCGCCAAGCAACGGCATGTAAAATCCGAGGTTCTCGGTTTGCTGATCGAACGGGCCTTGCATCAAGGTGTCCGGCACAACGCCGACAATGGTCCGCCACTGCGTCGGCTGCCCGGGATTGAAAATCCGGACCTGATGACCGAGCGCGCTTTGATTGCCCCAGTACTTTCGGGCAAAACTGGCATTCACGATTGCGACCGGTTGTTTCATGTCCGAGTCATCGACGGTAAAATCGCGGCCTTCGAGAATTTTCAGACCAAGAGCGGCGAAATAGCTGTCCGAGACTGATTCGAAATTTCCCCGAGGCCGATCTCGATCCGTCAGGTAATTTTGGCCGTCGACTTCATATTGACCCTGGCCGTCAAAGGTCATGCGAAAGCGACTGCTCATTGCGACGGACTCAATCTGGGGATTGACCCGCAACGAGCGCACCGCGCGCTTGAAAAATTCCTGGCGCGCGTCCTCGCTTGGGTAGGCGCCCTCCATCAAAGCCATGCGCACCGCGTAAATCGCGTTCTCGTCATAACCGTAGTCGAGCTTCATTTGATTGCGGATCGATTTGATTTCCAAAGTTGCCGCGATCAAAAGCCCAGCGGTCAAAGCAATTTGGCCGACAACCAAAGTGCGCGTGATCATATTAACCAGACGATTGCTGTTGCCGCGCCCGCCTTCTTTCATGATCTCGGCGGCATTGCCCCTGGCGCTCAGAAACGCCGGGACCAAACCGGAGGCGATCGTAGCCAGCAGAGTGATCAGCACCGTGAAAACGAGTACAGGGCCATCGATTGTGAACCTCCAGTAGTAAGGCGCCGGAAAGGGCAAGGAGCTAATCGCGCGAATGAAGAAATCGATCGACCAATAGGCGATCATCACGCCCGCGACCGCGCCGAACACCGCGACTACCAGGCTTTCGGTCAACATTTGACGCACGAGTCTCCAACGGGTCGCACCGAGCGCTCCGCGAATCGCCAATTCTTTGGCCCGCAATGCCGCGCGACCGAACTGCATGTTCATCACGTTCACGCACGCAATCACCAAAACGAGGATGACCGCAGCGAGCATCGCCCAAACGGTCTGGCGAAATTGCACGCCCGTGAATGTATGCAGGAGGGGCTGCAGGCTCGCCGACGTGAAGTTCTGGTTTGTCTTCGGGTTGTCCTCGGCCAGATGCCGCGCAATCGCGATCATCTCCGCGTTCGCTTGATCGAGAGTCACACCGGGTTTGAGCCGGCCCATCACCGCGGGCGCGCGATTGTTGGCCCCGAGAAAGAGGCCGCCCCGGGGCGTCGGCGGGAACTCATTATATAGAGGGGTCCAAAGTTCCTCTGAGATCGGGAACTTAAAATTCGGAGGCATCACGCCGATGACGGTCGCAGCTTTGCCGTTAATTCGGACACTTTGCCCGACAATCTTGGGGTCGGCGCCAAAATCGCGCCTCCAGATTTCGTCACCGAGAATCACGACTTTCTCCGAGCCCGGCTTATTGTCCTCAGCCGTGAAATCGCGACCCAACACCGGAGAAACCCTTATGATTTTGAAAAAGTCCTCCGTGACGTATCCGCCTGTGTAGCGCTGGGGAGTATTCTTGTAGGTGACGTTGATTGTGGACCCGTTGAGGTAACCAGCCATCATTGAGAACGACTTCTGGGCCGTTTTGAGATCTTCGTAGTCCTGAGCGGTCGGAATATTGCCGATACCGAAGTTGTTGTTTTGATCGCTCGCCTTGGGGTCGATCAATCCGACACTCACCAGTTGTTCAGGATGTGGAAAGGAAAAGCCCCGCAACACAATCGCGTTAACAATAGTGAACTGTGTCGTCGCGCCGCCGATGCCAAGCCCGAGAACGAGCACGGCCAGGAGGCAAAATGCTTTATCTTTGAATAACACGCGCAGGCCGACGCGCACATCCTGACGAAATGAATCTAGAATCATAATTATTTCTTTCTTCAACGCTCCGCTAGCTGGGAAGAAGCACGCTTAAGCGTGATGTTTCCGGCCAAAGTCTTGAGGATTACCGATTTTCCGCCGCCGTTAAGCGTTCCGCGCAAATGTTCATGTCCTGATTCGCTAGTAGCGAGTGGAAGCTCGCTGATCACACGGCCGACACTTGTTCGGGCATCAATATCGAGTGCGGCATTCTCCGGTACAGCAAGGTCGATATTTCCGGCGGAGGTCCTCAACTGCAGATCGCCGACAACTTCAGCGGGAATGGAAGTGCGAATGGAGCCACCCGACGTTTTGCCAATGAGCTTTCCCCTAATCTTCTCCAAAATGAGATCACCGCCGCTCGTTTCCAAATCCGCGTCTCCGGAGAGATTGTGCACTTCGATTCGACCGCCCGACGTTTTGGCATGCAAAACGCCTGCGTTATTCAAAACAGAGATGTCGCCACCGCTGGTTTTGATTTCGGTCGGACACCGGCAACCTTCGACTCTTATCGATCCTCCACTGGTGTTTGCGGTAAGCGGGCCTTCCAAATCCGCGAACTCCAATTTGCCCCCACTCGTATGCGCCTTCAGACTTCCCCAGACATCAACCGCCGCGATGTCTCCACCGCTGGTCTGTAAGTCCAGGTCGAATTTTTTTGGAACATGCAAGGTGTAACTGGCGTCCATTTTTGAATGGCCAAAATTCCAGTCGATCCACGATTCCTTGCGCCGCGCTCGGACCGTTACGACGTTGCCCTCCTTGGTCACCGTGATCGGCGCCGCTGCGAGATATTCTTTCTCCTTAGTCTCATCGCCAAACTCGACCCTGCGGTGCGCTTCGAGCGCAATCTTTTCATCTGCGCCGGCCCCGACTTGGATCGTTCCGAACTCCACGTCGACTACCAGTTTTCCGCCGGGCGTTACATCGATGTGCTGCGAGAGATTTTCTTCAGACGCAACTGAAGCGCTGAGCGAAAGGAGCAAGACGAAGAGCGTATTGCGAAGGGTAGTGAACATATTTAGTTAGTTGGTTGAGGTTTGCGTTTCATACCACCCAGCCGTCGCGCAGTTGGATGATTCGATTTCCGTATCCCGCATTCTTTTCCGAGTGCGTGACCTGAATGATTGTCGTGCCTTCGGAATTCAGTTTTTGAAATAGCTCCATGGCTACTCCGTGCGTAATGCCTGAATTGGATTAACCTGAGTGGCACGCCGCGCGGGTAACCAAGTCGCAATTACCGCGGCGATAGCCAACATTAATGGCGCGATGGTGAAGGCGACTGGATCAAGCGCGCTAACTTCATAAAGAATTCCGCTCAAAATTTTGGCCGTCGCAATGGCGAGTATCAACCCAAGGACAAGTCCAGTTGCGAGCATGACAAAGCCTTCACCCATGATCATGCGCAACACCGCTCCAGCCTGCGCACCCAGCGCCATGCGGATGCCAATTTCCCGCGTCCGCCGCGCGACCGAGTAAGCTTTAACTCCGTAGAGACCTACTACCGCCAGACCAAGCGCAAGGCCGCCAAAGATTGAAAACAAAGCCGCACCCGCGCGGACAAGCCAAAGGTCGAGGTTTGAATCGAGATGTTGCGCGAATGTTCGTAACGACAAAATCGGGAGTGAAGGATCGACATCCCGCACGGTACGACGAAGCAAGTCTGCGGTGTTAGCCTCGCTTCCGGGCGACAGCGAATGGAATCGAACAAAAAATGAAATATCGCTTTGAAATCCACGCGCGAACGGTAAATAAATTCCGCCGATCAGTTCTTTTTCGAAGAGTGCGTGACGCGAGGCCGGCACGATACCGACTATTTCGATCGTCTCGTCCTGATTTTCCTTTTCATTCAAATCGGCGCTTCGTCCGGCGTGAGCGCCTCCGCCACCTTGGGCCGCCGGAGCATTTGCGGCCGCATATTGAATGCGTTGTCCAAGCGCGTCACCTTCCGGCCAGAGTTTCTTAGCCAAAATTTCATCAATCACCGCGACCTTTGGACCCGGCTGGGTCGCTTCCGCTTCAGTGAACGGGCGACCACGCACCACAGGCAGTCCAACCGTTGAAAAATAATCCGCGCCGACGCTGTTCCATGCGACTTCAAAAGCAAGTCCGTCTGCCGCAGTCGCCGGCTTTGAGTCCGGAGCGGAATGGACCCCGGCGAGTTGTACTTTTCTGCTGAGCTCAAACATTCCAAATGGAACGATTGAAGATATACTCGCGTGCTCCACGCCAGGCAGCGCTGCAAGTCTGTCGCTCAAGTTTCGATAAAGCTCCTGCGCGCGCGCAGGTTCGTAGCCGCCCAGACTCGCATCGACCTCCAAAACGTAACTCGCGCCTGGTCTTAATCCAGTATCGACCGACGCAGCTTTGCCAGCGCCGCGAATGAACAAAGCGGCAGCGGTAATCAGCGCGAGTGAGAACGCAATTTGCACAACAACAAGCGGGTGACGCGGCAAGAATTTTCGGCGACGCACTACATCTTCGCCGGCGTGTTCCTTCAAATCTGTCACCACCGCGCTCCGTGAAATTTTCAAAGCCGGTCCGAGCGCAAACATGAGCGTGCCCAGCAGACAAAATCCAAACGTCGCCGCCAAGATTGCGGGGTTCGGCCCAGCCAACCACACAATGTCGAGCGGCATCAGTTTTCGCATTGAGCCAACCAGCAAATCGGAGGACCAGAGTCCAAGAATGAGCCCGCCCACGCCGCCCAGCATCGCCAGCGCAAAACCTTCAGTGAGAAGTTGGCGAACAATCCGCCAGCGGCTGCCGCCAAGCGCAAGACGGATTGCGATTTCTTTCCGGCGCGCTGTCCCACGCGCGAGCAGCATGTTGGCGAGATTAAGACATGCCACTAACAACACCACCACCGCCATTCCAAGCAGCAATGGCGCAATCATTTTTATTCCTTTCTCGGCCGACGGATTATTGCTGAGCGAATTACGCGATACTGGCGCCGCCAGGAATGTCTGATCTTTTTGTTCAACCGGGTATGCTTTTTCCAAATTGGCCGCGAGCCCTTCGAGCGCAGGTTTGGCCGCGGCCGCCGTCATCCCGGGTTTAAGCCGGCCCATGATGCGCACTTGCGTCCCTTTTCGGTCGTCAATCGTGGTTTTGTTATCCGATCCAAAATCATTGGCGACCTGATCGTAAACACTCATCGGGAGCCAAACTTCCGGCGAAAGAATTTGCATCGTGCCGACGAATCCCTTGGGCGCGATTCCGACAATTGTGAACGAGCGACCGTTGATTAATAGCTGTGAGCCCAGAATGCCCGGATCGAGATTGTGCTTTTCCCAGTAACTGTAACTCACAATCACGACCGGCGCGTTGTGGCCAGGCGTTTCCTCTTGCGGGAAAAATGCACGGCCTCGGGCCAGCTGAACACCGAGCACGGAGAAATAGTTCGATGTGACGATTGCACTAAACGCGCGGCGCGTATCGCCCTTCTGGCCAAGGCCGACGAACGCGACATTGAAACCCATCACGTCACTCAAGACCGAATTCTGATCGCGGATATCGAGGTAGGTTGGATACGAAAAACCGCGGAACTTTTTCGGATCCTTCTTGTCCTGAGAAAAAAGCTGCACCATTTCGTATGGCTTGGAGTAAGCCGGGGGAGCAAAGAAAAGAGTGTTCACCACACTGAACACAGCGGTATTCACCCCAATCCCCAGCGCGAGCACAGTCGCCGCTGCAATCGTAAACGCCGGCGCCTTCAGCAGCTGCCGGAACGCAAACTTGAAATCCCGGATTATGTTCAAGCTAGTAAGAAGCGTTTCGACTGCTCCCTGGATTCAAAAGTTTTTTCATTTCGAAAATGGGTACTGCAATGCCCATGCCACGGCCTCAAACGAAGTTGTAAGTCGTTAACAATCACCGACTAAAACTTCGCAACGTTTTTCCCGCCAATCGGGAAGTGATTCAGTTGTGGGACACCACGTTCCGATTTCGGGACGAAGAAATACCAGCGCGAAAACGCGTTCCCGGCTAGCAGGAAACGTTTCCATGATCTGGTCCATGAGCTGGAACGTGTCGGCGGGCTCCGATCCGGGCCAATCCAAGCAGCCCCTGCGTTGCCATTTGTTGCCAAATAGAGTTCGTTTTGCAGCGCATCTTTGCGCATTCCTGCGCAACGTCGTTTTACCGGAAAATGCCGCGATCTACCTACGAAATTAGGTCACATGAGGGCAAAAACGAGACTGGGGTCGGCCGGGGCTCGAATCCGGAATCAACGCCCGCCAAAGGAGGAGGGCCGAGCCCGAATACATCAGCCCGTTCAACAGATGATACGGGAGCGGATTCAAACCGACGACTTTGTGGAGAGCCCAAAAGACCGTGCGGGCCAGCGGATAATAAATTGCCCGCGGCGTCGTCCAAATTTCTTTGAACCCGAGAGGTCCAATAACGGATTTTGGGTCAAGTGATCGGCGTCGTCCCAGATGAATACGACTCGCAGAGCAAGGGAATGCGCTCCGAACACGAACAGACGATCACGATCGCGCGAAATGACGTTCGCTTCGAAATTGCCTCGATCATGACAGCACGAGGAGATTCATGGATGCCGCCGAAGTCGTTCAACTCCACATTGGAATTGAGGAGACTTTTTGCAGTATTCGCACTTGATGAGGCGAATGGCAATGCGGATGGTGCGCGTCGTTCGGTCAACCTATTCAAATGTTAAGCGGCCAGAAGATTGTAGTCGTGATGCCCGCATATAACGCCGCGGGAACTTTGCAGCGCACTTACGACGAAGTTATGCAGCAGGGGATTGTCGACCTTGTCATTGTGGTAGACGACGCGAGCCATGATGAGACGGTGGCGATCGCGCGCACACTAAAAGATGTGCAAGTCGAAGTGCATCCCGAGAATCGTGGTTACGGCGGAAATCAAAAAACCTGTTATCGCCTCGCGCTCGCGGCCGGCGCAGACATCGTGGTGATGATTCATCCAGATTATCAATACACACCGCAACTTCTGCCGGCGATGGCGTCGCTCGTGGCCAGCGGTCTTTATCCCTGCGTCCTCGGCTCGCGTATTCTCGGCGGGAGCGCGCTCGACGGGGGAATGCCGTGGTGGAAGTATGTCGCCAACCGTTTCCTTACCTTCGTCGAGAATTTCATGATCGGCGCAAAGCTTTCCGAATATCACACTGGTTATCGTGCGTTTGCTCGAAGTCTGCTCGAGCGCGTGCCGATCGAAAAGAACTCCGATGACTTTGTTTTCGACAATCAGATGCTCGCTCAAATTATCTGGCTCGGTCACAAAATCGGCGAGGTCACCTGCCCCGCGAAATATCTGCCAGAAGGATCGTCGATTAACTTTCGTCGAAGCGTTCGTTACGGTCTCGGCTGTCTTGGAACTGCGGTGCGGTTTCGTCTTTCGCGGTGGGGACTGTCGCTGCCGCCCGTTTAATGATGCCGACCGTTCCGGCGCAGGCGACCGCGGGCAACGATCGCCGAATTATTCTGGCGACTTGTGTCTTTCTCACAGCCATCATCTGGGTCGTTTTCGCCCAAACATTGCGACACGGCTTCGTGAACTTCGACGACGACCGTTACGTTTATGAAAACTCGCATATTGCTGCAGGGCTCACCCTCGACGGCCTCAATTGGTTTCTGACTCACAGTCACGCGAGTCTCTGGCATCCGCTGACAACGCTCAGCCACATGCTGGATTGTCAGATTTTTGGATTGAAGCCAGGCGGTCATCACTTCATCAACGTCTTGCTGCACAATATCGCAGCCGTCTTGCTTTTTTTAGTTTTCTGCGCAATGACTGGCCAGGTTTGGCGGAGCGCTTTCGTGGCTGCGATCTTCGCGATTCATCCAATGCGGGTCGAATCGGTCGCTTGGATCGCGGAGCGAAAGGATGTCCTCAGCGGCGTCTTTTTCATGCTCACACTCGGCGCGTATTGCCGTTATGTGCGTGCGCCAAATGTCGGCCGCTATGTGATGATGTCGATCTTTCTGGCCTGCGGACTGATGTCGAAGGCGACATTCGTCACCGTGCCCTTCGTGCTGTTGTTGCTGGATTACTGGCCGTTGTGTCGTACCAACGATTTCGCTGGATTTGGAAAAGTCGTCACCGAAAAAATCCCATTGTTTGTTCTTTCGGCGGCGACAGCGGTCGCGACCATGCTCGCGCAGACGGTGACGATGGCGTCCCTGGAACAATTGCCACTTGTGCCTCGCCTGAAAAACGCGGCGGTCAGTTTGGTTATTTATCTTCGCCAAACATTCTGGCCGACAGATCTCGCGGTGTTCTATCCGCACCCGCACGATCAATTGAACCTTTGGATAGTCTCAGCTTGTGTCGCGCTGATTACTGCGGTCACCGTCATCGCGATATTCGTTCGGCAAACCTATCCCTATGTTTTCGTCGGCTGGTTTTGGTATTTGATTCTGGTCGCTCCGGTGATCGGCATTTTTCAGGCCGGTTTCCAAGCGCGGGCCGACCGGTTCACCTATTTGCCGCACGTTGGAGTTGCGATGCTGGTCACTTGGACCTGCGCCGAGCTTACGCGACAATGGCGAAACCGTCAGGTCATTCTGAGTTCGGTCGCTGCCTGCTCGATCGCAACGGCGCTGATTCTCGCTTTTAAACAGACAACCTATTGGCGAGACAGTGTCTCTCTTTGGCGGCGTGCGATCGCGGTGACGCCCGACAATCAAATGACGCATCAGAATCTCGCGGCGGCCTTGTCGTCGCTTGGAAGAGTGGACGAGTCGCGCCGGGAGTTGCGCGCGGGCGCAATCGCGCACGCGAGGACGGCGCTCAAGGATTATCCGTTCGATGTTCCAACGCACAATGATCTCGGCGTGTTGCTTGTTGAGAACGACGACGTTCGCGGCGGAATCGAGCAATGGGAAACGAGTTTGCAGATCGACCCGAACGACGGAAACGCGCTGAATAATCTCGCCTGGGTGCTCGCGACGTGTCCGACAGGCGACGTCCGCAACGGCAAACGCGCCGTTGAGCTGGCGACGAAAGCGACAACGCTTCCAGGAGGTGATTCGCCGATGGTCCTTCGCACGTTGGCTGCGGCTTACGCCGAAGCGGGCGCTTTTTCCAGCGCGATCAGCACTGCGCAGCGCGCGTTGGGTTTGGCGGCCGCACAAAAGGAGAGTTCATTGGCCGAAGCGTTGCGCCATGAACTTGATCTTTATCAGGCGCAGACTCCATATCGTGAATCGCCACCGAAATAAAAGACGGCGCGCGGCGCTGACATGAAAGTCCGGGCCGGAAGAGTTAAAAAGGACTCGTCCTCGCGTCTCGCGCAGTTCGCGATCTTTGCCTCAATCACGATCCTGATCTGGATCGTCTTCGGACAAACGCTCGGGCACGATTTCGTAAACTACGACGACAAAACGTATGTTTACGGGAATTCACTGATTAGTTCTGGATTAACTCTGCATAGTCTCGCGGGTGCGTTCGTCGACACGCAAACGGACAACTGGCACCCGCTCACGCTCATTTCGCACATGATCGATCGTCAGATTTTCGATCTCAAAGCGGGCGGTCATCATTTCACGAACGTGCTGCTCCACACGATCGCTGTGCTATTGCTTTTTGTTTGGTTACGCAACATCACCGGCCGATTGTGGAGGAGCGCATTTGTTAGCGCGCTTTTTGCGATTCATCCGTTGCGAGTTGAATCGGTCGCCTGGATCGCGGAACGCAAAGATGTTCTAAGTGCCGTCTTTTTCTTTTTGACGCTTCTTGCTTACGGGCGCTACATACGCGCGCCGACAATCTGCCGCTATTTGTTGATGTCGATCCTGTTTGCTTGCGGGTTGATGTCCAAACCGATGTTGGTGACGACTCCAGCCGTTTTGTTGCTGCTCGATTTTTGGCCACTCAACAGAAATCAGAGGTCAGAAATGGGGGGCCAGAAGTCACCCAACGGAATGAGCTGGACAAAATTGATGGTTGAAAAAGTGCCGCTGTTTGGGTTGTCCGCGGTGTCATCCGTCATCGCGCTCGCCTTGCAGGTGCAATCACCCTCGTCGGTCGGCCAATTGCCATTCCTTTGGCGGCTCGAAAACGCGGTCGTGACTTACGTCACTTACATCTGGCAAATCTTCTGGCCGGCGAACCTCGCCGTATTTTATCCGCATCCGGACGATCGGCTTTCGGTGTGGCAAGTTTTGCTAGCGGTCGCGGTTTTGCTCGCGATCACCCTATTTGTTTACACATCGCGGCGCGCTCGCCCATATCTCCTTTTCGGCTGGCTTTGGTATCTCATCATGCTTCTGCCGGTCATCGGGATTATCGAGGTCGGCCTTCAAGGTCATGCCGACCGCTACACTTTTTTGCCGCACATCGGATTGTACGTCGTGTTCACGTGGCTGATTGCCGACGTTTCGACGGCATTGCCACGCCGCAAAGAAATCCTGGCCATCGCCGGAAGCATCGTTGTCATTTTCTTGAGCTTGATTGCGTGGAAGCAAACGGCCTACTGGCGAAATAGCGAAACGCTGTGGACGCACACGCTTGCCGTGACAAAAGACAACGATGTTGCATTGACAAATTTCGGAACGTCGCTGATGGAGCGAGGGCAACTCAACGACGCGCTTTCCTATTTTCAGAGGGCGCTCGCGATCCGCTCGCGCAGCGCGAATCGGCATTATAATTTCAGTCTCGCCCTGATTCACGGCAGCGTCGGCGACGTGCTCGCACGTCAAGGTCGACTCGATGAAGCGATCGTTCACTTGCGGCAAGCGGTCGATCTCCGCCCCGATTATCCGGATGCGCACCACAATCTCGGCACTGCGCTTTTTCAGAAGGGCGATCTGGACGGCGCGATCGCAGAATGGCGCACGACATTGTCGATCCACCCTTATGACGCCGGCGCGCACACCAGCTTAGGCAACGCGCTTGTCCAAAAGGGTTGGTTGCGTGAAGCGGTTGATCATTACGAAAAAGCCTTGCAATCGGATCCGGACGCAATTCTTCCGCTCAACAATCTTGCGTGGGTGATATCGACCGGGCCGGACGATTCGCTCAGAAACAACGAAATCGGGGTCGAGCTTGCGACTAAAGCGAATCGGCTCTCCAAAGAGAGCAATGCCGTTTTCATTCGCACTCTAGCGGCCGCTTACGCCCAAGCCGGTCAATTCGAGAACGCGATCGAAACCGCGCGGCGCGCGGCGGAACAAGCGGATCGAGAAGGCCAACAAGGGCTCGCTGTTGAGATCATGGGAGATGTTGCTCTTTATCAGCGTCACATGCCGTTGCGGGATCCGAATTTGCGAAATGCGCAATAAAATCTCCGAACACGGAACCATCGCGACAGTTTGTGTAGGTCTGGCTGCGCTTGTCTGGTTTGTCTTCGGCCAGACAATCAAATTTCCCTTCATCAACTTCGACGATCCCGAATACGTTTACGAAGTTCCGGAGATCAATAGCGGCCTCACCCTGCACAACATCAAATGGGCGTTCACCCATTGGCCCTCGACGAACTGGTTTCCGCTCCAAAACGTTTCCCACATGTTCGAGTTTCAGTTTTACGGATTTAGTCCGGGTCTGTTTCACCTGACGAACGTTGTGCTTCATGGAGCGACTGCCATTCTCTTATTCCTCGTATTGCGAAAAATGACTTCTGTTAAGGACCAGTCTATTGGCGGCGCGGCTCGCAACTCGAACTGGAGAAGCGCTCTCGTCGCTGCGATTTTCGCAATTCATCCGCTGCGCGCGGAATCGGTCGTTTGGATTATAGAACGCAAAGACGTTTTGAGCGGCGTCTTCTTCGTGCTGACGCTCGCCGCGTATTTCTATTACACGCGCAAGCCTTCGATTCCGCGCTACCTGACGATGTCGATCTCGTTCGCAGCCGGATTGCTCTCGAAAGCGATGCTGGTGACGACTCCGCTGATTCTTTTGCTGCTCGACTACTGGCCGCTGGCCAGAAGTCAGAGGCCAGAAATCAGAGGCCAGAAATCAAAGAACGGAACGACTTGGACGAGATTGATTGTGGAGAAGCTTCCGCTGTTCGTGTTGTCGGCGATCATCGCACTTTTAACTTCGCGTGGAATCGCACCGGCTCACAGTGCTGCCGATCAGTTGCCATTCCTCACGCGAGCCGGCAACGGGTTGGTTAGCTATCTCGTTTACATCTGGCAGACGATTTGGCCAGCCAACCTCGGCGTCTTCTATCCGTATCCGCCAGATGGTTTGCCGCTCTGGCAACCGATTGCCGCCGCGGCGGTTTTGGTTGCGATAACGATTAGCGTTTTTGCGCTGCAGAAATCACACCCGTACTTGTTCGTAGGCTGGCTTTGGTACGTTGTGATGCTCCTGCCGGTGATCGGAATCGTTCAGGTTAATCTTCAAGCGCACGCCGATCGTTACACTTATCTTCCGCAGATTGGTCTTTATTTGATGATCGCGTGGGGCACCGGCGATCTTTTGTCGAATTGGCGTTATCGAGTTCATCTCGCGGCCGCCGGTGCGGTCGTTGTAATTCTCGCATGCGCATTCATCGCACGCGTCCAAGCTTCATACTGGCGCGACAGCGAAACGCTTTGGACACACACGATCGCGGTGACGAAAGACAATTATTTTGCGCACGCGAGCCTCGCCGACCTCCTGATGCGGCGCGGTCGTGTGAATGAAGCGATCGCGCATTCCGAAGAAGCATTGCGGATCCGACCCGTCGACGCGGACGCGCAAAACAATGTCGGCCTGGCCTTACTCCAGACCGGGGATACGAAACGCGCGGTGATGCATTTGGAAGAAGCCTTGGAGATTGATCCCGGCCACATGAACGCGGAAGTAAATCTGGCGTGGGTTCTCGCAACCGCGCCCGATGACTCACTGCGCGACGGCGCACGTGCAGTGCACCTAGCCAGAGACGTCGCGCAACGTGCCGGACATCCTAATGCGATCGTGCTCCGAACACTTGCCGCCGCTTATGCTGAAGCCGGTCGCTTCAGCGACGCGATCGCAATCGCACGACAAGCGGTCGATATCGCCAAAACAACCGGCAACGAAGGTTTGATATCTGATCTCGAAAGGAGCATCGCCTCTTACAGGTCGAACCAACCGACCCGCAGTGGACCCTGAGTTACGCAATCCAGATCGTCTTTGCATTCATGAATTCGCGAATGCCGGCGGCGCCGAGTTCGCGGCCGAAGCCGGATCGTTTCACGCCACCAAACGGCAATCGCGGATCGGATGCTGACATCGAATTGATGAAAACCATTCCCGATTCCAATTCGAAAGCGAATAACTCCTGCTCGATTGGATCGGTCGTCCAAGCGCTTGCGGAAAGTCCATAGCGGCTGTCATTAGCGAGCTCGATTGCTTCGTCGGCATCGCGAACGCGAAAAACGGCTGCGACCGGACCGAAAACTTCTTCACGAAATGCCGGCGAGTCTTTTGGAACATCGACAAGCACCGTCGGCTCATAAAAAAATCCTGGCCCGGCGATTCGATTACCGCCAGTCAGACATTTCGCGCCCATCGCCAGTGTCTTCTGCACCTGTTCATGCACCCCATTCAAAATCGATTCGGTCGCAAGCGGACCGATCTCCGTCGCCTCATACATTGGGTCGCCGATCTTCAGCGATCGCATTTGATCAACGAAGTCGTTGAGAAACTTGTTATAGATTTTGTCGGCAATAAAAAATCGCTTTGCCGCGATGCAAGACTGGCCGGTGTTAATGGTGCGCGCTTTTACCGCCGTCCTGACCGCCAATCTGAAATCGGCGCTCGGCATGACGATGAACGGATCGCTGCCGCCGAGTTCGAGCACACTTTTCTTAACTTCTCGCGCGGCCTCGCTGCCGACGATGCTCCCCGCTTTGTCGCTGCCAGTCAACGTGACGGCTTTGATTCGTGGGTCAACAATCAGTTTTTCAACCTGGTTGGCTTCGATTAGGAGCGTTTGAAAAATTCCTTCGTCGTTGCTTGCGCGACCAAAAAGTTGCTCGATCGCTAGTGCGCACTGCGGAACATTCGCCGCGTGTTTGAGAATGCCGACGTTGCCGGCCATTAATGAGGGCGCGGCAAATCGAAACACCTGCCAGAAAGGAAAATTCCATGGCATGATGGCGAGGATCGCGCCCATCGGCTCGTAATGAAGATAACTTCGGCGCGCGTCAGTCTGCACGGTCTCGTCTTCCAGAAAACGCTCCGCGTTTTCTGCGTAATAACAACAGCTGCGCGCGCACTTTTCGATCTCGGCGACGCTATCGCGCAGTAACTTGCCCATTTCGAGCGTCATCGTTCGGGCGAGCTCCTTCTTCTCGTCCTCGAGCAAAGTTGCGACGCCCATCATCAATTGTGCGCGCTTTGGGAGAGGTTCCCTACGATGTCTCGAGAACGCCTCCGCCGCTCGCTTCAAACACTTTTCGATGTCCGCGTCAGAATGCGGTTTGAATTCCTTCAGCTTCTCGCCCGTCGTCGGATTAATCGACGCAATCGCCATGTCGATCCTATAATCGCAACCCTTTCGGAATCAAAACGCGATCGAGCAGATCGAAGAATGATTGCACGAGCAACGCCAGCACCGCGGCCGGAATCGCACCTTGGAGAATCGTGGCATGGTCGTTCAAGTTGAGCCCGCTCAGAATCGGTTCGCCTAAACCGCCCGCGCCAATCAATGCAGCCAGTGTTGCCGTTCCCACGTTGATAACGGCGCTCGTTTTGATTCCGGCGAGAATGGAGCGCGACGCCATCGGCAAATAAATTTGCCAAAGTCGCGCTGCCGGATTCAGGCCAAGTGCGATCGCGGATTCGCGCAAGGCGCGGGGGATATCCTGCAAGCCGGTTGCGGTGTTTCGGACAATTGGAAGCAGGCCGTAAAGAAAAAGCGCGGCGATCGCGGTGGTCACACTGATTCCGAAAAACGGCAGCGGTACAAGCAACGCGAGCAACGCGAGCGATGGAATCGTTTGCACGATTCCTGCAAAAGCGAGAATGACATGACCAATCGCGCCGCCGCGGCTCGCCCAAATTCCAAGAGGAACTCCAACAATTATCGAGAGCAACAGCGAGAACCCGGCTAGCTCAAGATGACGGGAAATCCATCTCGCGAGTTTGTGTGGACGCGTTTCGCCAAAAAACGAGGTCGATTTTGTGCTGGATCCGAAATACAAACCCGCGGCCTGCGCGTAATCTTTTGTGCGCTCAGCCTCGGCGTTGAGCTGCGTCATTGTCGGCTCGTCGATTTTTCCTTCGAGCCCACGCAACAAAGCAATCGCGTTCTCATCGAGCGAAAGTCGATACAAGAACACCGCATCGTAACGCGGGAAGAATTTCTGGTCGTCCTCGAGTACGACGAGTTGGTATTGCTCAATCTTTGCGTCGGTTGAATAAGCGTCCTTAACGTCGATTTGACCGCTTCTTAGCGCGTCGTAGCCAAGCGCGTGATCGATTCCGACCACGTTTTGCAGACTCAATCGGTAAGCGACAACCAGCGATTGCCAGCCGTCCTGTCGGTCCAAAAATTCGTGAGTCAATCCCATTTTCAGTTCCGGATGTTTTTGCAGATCGCTGATCGTGCGAATCCCAAGTTCGTTTGCGCGATTGCGCCGCATCACCAGCGCCCAGGTATTGCTGAAGCCGAGAGGCTTCGTCATCGCGATTCCCAGTTTGCGCAGCTCATTGGTAATGAAAGGGCCATGCATCCGATCGCTTCGCTTCAGAATTTCCTGGACGAGCGTCCCGGTATATTCCGGATATGCGTCGATTTGGCCGCCGCAGAGCGCTTCCCAAAGAATGATCGTGCCGCCCATCCCCTGACGGTGCTCGGCGGAAATTCCAGCGTCGCTCAATGTTTCCTTCGCGATTTCTGCGAGCACATACGACTCGGTAAATTTTTTTGAACCGATCCGCACAGGCTCGGTGGCTGAAGCAGAAAGAATCAGGAAGCCAGGAAGCCAGGAAAGAATAAGAATTCGTCTAAACCATTCCTGGATTCGTGGATCCCAGATTGCTTTCATATTGCCACCAACCCGCGTTGCGCGTTAATGAAATCGCAAACGAAATTGCTTGCCGGTCGTTCGCGAAGATCAGCAATCGACCCTTGCTGAACGATTCGCCCTTCGTTCATGAGCACAATCTGGTCTCCGAGATAGGCGGCTTCCGCCAGATCATGCGTAACCAGGAGCACCGTTTGCTGAAGTCGCGCGAAAATCTCCTTCAAATCTTTTTGCAAAGCCGCGCGCACAAGCGGATCGAGCGCGCCGAGCGGTTCGTCGAGCAGCAGCAGCTCGGGAGAAAGCATTAGTGCGCGCATCAGGCTCACGCGCTGACGCTGGCCGCCGGATAGCTCGAGCGGATAGCGATCGAGAAGACTCTCCGGAAACCGTGTTAGTGCGCAGAGTTCTGAAAGCCGGGCGTACATCTCTTTTTCATCGCGAGCAAGATGTCGTCCCATCAGCAAAACATTTCCCCGCGTGGTGAGATGCGGAAAAAGTCCGCCTTCCTGAATCACATAACCCACGCGGCGCCGAACGATATCGATCTTATCCGCGCGAAGTTCCGTGCCATTAAATCGGATTTGGCCGCCATCGGGTTCGAGCAAGCCGATGATCAAACGCAACAACGTGGATTTGCCGCAACCGCTCGGTCCAATAAGGACCGTGGTTTTGCCACCGTCGATCGAAAGATCGAGTCCGTGAACGGCCGGCGCGTCGCCGAAGGCTTTTGAAACGCCGACTAGCTGAACGAGCGCGCTCACCGGTTGCTAGTTTGCCACGGTGAAATAAAAGACACCAAACCAGCGTGCATCGTCGGTCCAGAGTTGCTCGAAATGAAATCCGGCTTGGCGCGCCAGTGTGATGAACCCACCGATCGTGTGTTTGTAGGAATATTCGGTCAGAATTTTCTCGGCGGCCCGAAATTGAAATGTGTTGTTGCCGATTTTCGCGCTCTGATCGATCTCACTGATCAAATAAAGTTCGATGCGACCTTCGGCTGGATTGTAAATCGCGTAATGCAGCCAGTGAGCTAAATCGAAATCACCTCCCAGCTCGTGATTGATTCGCGCGAGCAGGTTTTTGTTAAACTGCGCAGTGACGCCGGCGCTGTCGTTGTAAGCGGCCTCGAGGACATCTCGATCTTTCTGAAGATCAACGCCGATGAGCAAACCGCCGCCTTCGCTCGCGAGTTCGAAGAGGCGCGAGAGAAACTCGCCGGCCCGGTCCGGCTCGAAATTCCCAATGGTCGATCCGGGGAAATAAACGACGCTCCGTGCGGAAAGCTGGCGCGGTAACGGCAATTCGAACGGTTCGAGATAGTCGGCGCAGACGGAAAGGATTTGCAGCGTCGGAAACATCTTGTTGAACCGCGCGCACGATTTTTCGAGCTGTTCCTTCGAAATGTCGATTGGCACGTAAACGCGCGGCTCGTGCAACTCTTCGAGCAAGATCAGCGTTTTTGTTCCTGCGCCGGTGCCGAGACCGATCAGTTCGATCTGCGCCCCGAGCGCCGCGGCCATCTCCGCGCTGTGCAATCGCAGAATCTCGATCTCCGTGCGCGTGATGTAGTACTCGGGCAGATCGCAAATCTGTTGGAACAATTGCGCGCCCCGTTCGTCGTAGAAAAATTTGCACGGCAGTTGTCGCGGTGATTTCGAAAGGCCCGCCAGGACTTCTCCGCTAAAGTTTTTTTTCGCCGCGGCTTCAACCGCAGAAGGAATTTTCTCGTTCACGAAAGATCGCGTGCCAAACGGATTCCCATGAATTGCCACCGTTTATCGGGTTGAAAGAAATTGCGGTAGGTCTTGCGAATGTGAGTGCGCGAAGTCGCACACGAGCCGCCGCGGAGGACATATTGATTGCACATAAACTTGCCGTTGTATTCGCCGAGCGCGCCCGGTTCGGCCCGATAGCCCGGATATGGCGAATAAGAGCTGCGAGTCCATTCCCATACGTCCCCAAGCATTTGCGCGAGCTGTCCGTCTCGCGGCGATTGACTCAGCGGAGCTGGATGAAATCGCTCGCTCTCAACGAAATTTCCGTCGATGTCACTCTTGGCGGCGGCGCATTCCCATTCGAATTCAGTTGGTAACCGCATGCCAGCCCAGTTTGCGTAGGCATCCGCTTCAAAATAACTCAAATGGGTTACCGGTTCATTCAGATCGACTTTGCGGAGCCCACTCAAAGTAAAATTCCACCATTCGCCGTCGCCCTCTGTCCAATAAAGTGGCGCGCGCCAGTTATGTTCGTTGAGTGTAGTCCAGCCTAGCGACAACCAAAACTCCGAACGCGAGTAGCCTTTGTCGCGCATGAACTCAAGATACTCGCTGTTGGTAACCAACCGATTCGCAAGTGAAAACGGCAAAACCAGTGCGCGATGCCGTGGTCCTTCGTTGTCGTAACAGAACCCGTTGGCGTCGTGCCCGATCTCAATTGTGGCTCCATCGAAGTCGACAAACCTCGGGGCTTCGATGTTGATCTTGCCGTCGTCGATTTTGTTGGCGCGAAATACCGGATACAGCGGGTTCTGCGCGAAAACGTGTTTGATGTCAGTGATGAGCAGTTCCTGATGTTGCTGCTCGTGATGAATACCAAGAGTCAGGATTGGCTCGATCTCGCGGAATAATTTCTCATTGGCGCTTGAGACGAGATCATCAATGTCGGCATCGACTGACACGCGATATTTTTTTGTTTCATCAACGGTTGGCCGAGAGATCAGGCCGCGCAGATCGCGGCGATGCATGGCCCCGGCGGCGTTGTAGTAGGAGTTAAAGAGGTAGGCGTATCCTGGAACAGCGTCGCGATAACCGGTAATCCATTTTTTCAAAATGAACGTCTCGAAAAACCAGGTGGTGTGCGCGAGATGCCACTTCGTCGGGCTGACTTCCGGCATTGATTGCACGACACAATCTTCCGGCGCGAGATTCTCGGCCAGCTTCGCGCTAAATTCTCTGACTTCGTGGAAGCGGGCGAGAAGCTCCTCAGCAGGAGACGAGCTTGCGCGCGAGCGCGGTTGTGCGGTCGCTGGTCGGCTTTCTGGAGCGACCGCGGTTTGGATCAAGTAGTTCCACCCTCCTGTTGGAGTTCTTCGCGGCGCGCTTCCAGCATTTGATCGTGAGCTGCTTCCTCGCGCCCGTCGCTCACGAGATGTTCGCCAATAGTCTCATCCTCTTCTTCGACGCCCGGCCGGGGCACACGATGCCCCCGATCGTCTGGAGTTACTTCCCATTCGTCCTCCAGCTTTATGTTCTTGTCGTCTTCTTCGGGAGGCAATGTCTCAAGGTCGCCCAGCAATTCTTCACGGGCCTGGCTCCAATCTGCATCGGTAAATTGGTCAGGATCGCGCTCGTCAATCATCGCAATCTCTCTCGCGCGTCGCTCAATGTCTTCCGGCGCTGGAACTCCCATTCCGTTGCCATGAAGCGAGATTTTGCCGCTAATCGGTTTCTTTTCGTTCATACACTTGAATTACGAAAACGGAATCAGGTCTACGTGCAAAAAGTTACAGCGCGAATCTTTGTCGGGAAAGAGGATTTTCCTAGCGCGAAGATTGGGCAAATAGTTGGAATCCAATGGAGGACTGCAAATTTGTGCAGCTGAAAAATGGCGGGGAACTGGCGTTTGTCGAATACGGCAGCGCGATCGGCACGCCTGTCTTATTTTGCCACGGCTGGCCAAGCTCGCGAACGATGGCCCAACTGACCGACGCGGCGGCGGGCGAACTGGGTGTGAAGATTATTTCGCCCGATCGGCCAGGAATTCGCGACTCGAGTTTTCAATCGAATCGCAGACTGATTGATTGGCCGGACGTCGTTGAGCAGTTGGCCGATTATCTCGGTTTTGATCGATTTCGAGTTCTCGCGATCTCAGGTGGTGCGCCGTACGCGTACGCAACCGCGTGGAAAATTCCGGATCGAGTCTGCGCGGTCGCGATTGCCAGCGGCGCTCCACCGATTATCGATCTTCGGGATCATTCCGGATTGCTCTCGCTTTATCGCCGATTGATCTGGCTCTATCGCCATTCGCGAATAACATTGCAGGCTTTCTTTTATGTGACCGGTATGCTTGCAAGCATTCGCCCGCCGGAGCGCTTGCGGCCGTTGATCTTGAAGATCTTGAGATTGCGACCGTGTGACGCGACGGCGTTGGAAGATTCGGTCGCATTCGAGGCCTGTTTCGAAAGTCAACGCTGCGCCTGGCGAGCATCGGTAAAGGGACTCATCCATGACGCAGAAATCTTTGGCCGGCCGTGGGGCTTTCGATTGGAGGATGTTGATGTTCCGGTGCGGCTCTGGCACGGAACAGAAGACCGCGCTTTTTCAATAGACGTCGCGAAATACGTTGCCGAACGACTTCCAACTTGTGTGCCGCGCTTTATCGAAGGCGAAGGTCATTACTCGCTGCCGATTCGTCACATACGCGAGATTTTGGCCGATTTGATCGCGGTGTAGTCGCCTCTACATTTCGAAGTGGAAGATTTTACGGCGGGAGCAATTCAGGATCAGCCGGCGCGTCGGCTTTGGACGGTCGAAGCGCCGTTCGATGAGCGAGTACAGCAATTAGTTCGCGATTGGGGCGCGAACAAGAATCCAGAACTGATTGATGAGATGATCGTCACGGCGCTGAAGATGGCCCGTGACGAAATGAGCGTGGCGGATCTGAAATTGATTAATCGTTCGCTGAAAGAGATGCGTTATGCGGCTAAGGTTTTCGCGCAGTACTCACAATTTCGAAAGGTGGTCATTTTTGGTTCGGCTCGCATTACGACGGATGCCCCGGAAGCGAGAGTCGCCGAGAATTTTGCGCGAGCGATGGTGTCGCACGATTACATGGTCATTACCGGCGGCGGTGAGGGGATCATGGGCGCGGCCCAGCGCGGCGCGGGGCGCGAGGACAGTTTTGGTTTGAATATTCGTCTGCCATTTGAGCAGCAGGCGAACGAAGTCATCGATGGCGATCCCAAGTTGATTAATTTCAATTACTTTTTTGATCGCAAACTGAATTTCGTGAAGGAATCACACGCGTTTGCGCTTTTCCCGGGTGGCTTCGGAACAATGGACGAGACGTTCGAAGTGCTGACGCTGATGCAGACTGGCAAGGCGCGCATTATTCCCGTGGTCATGCTCGACCGGCCCGGCGGAGATTATTGGCAAACCTGGGTGAAATTTCTAAGCGAATATCTTTTCAAGCTCGGTCTGGTTTCATCTGAAGATTTTTCGTTCTTTAAAATCGCGCGCGATGTTGATGCAGCGATCGCCGAGATTTTGCAGTTCTACAATGTCTACCACTCCGCGCGTTGGGTGGGGGAGCAACTAGTCTTACGAATTTGTCGGCCGCTATCCCAAAGTGCGGTTGCCGATTTGAACAAGAATTTCGCTGACATCGTTCGTCAGGGCGAGATCGTTCAGCACGCGGCGTTGCGACAGGAAGAGAACGAGCCGGAGATCTGGGGTTTGCCTCGACTAATTCTGATGCCGCATCGGCACAGCTTCGGCCGGTTGCGCCAGCTGATCGACGCGATTAACGCCGCGTCAATCGGGTAGGATCGGCTCAGCAGTCGCGATCGACGCGTGTTCGCTAGCGCCGTTGCAATCCTTGGCGCGATTGCGGTGCTTCTTGCTCGCTTCAACCACCGCAAGATCGACATCGAGTTTCGCGCGCATCATCCGATCGAAGCAGAAATGTTCGCGAGCATAGCGGAGGCCTTTGTCGGCGCAGCGCTCGGCGAGATTTTCGTCAGAGAGAAAAAGCAGGATCGCGGTCGCAAGCGCGTTACTGTCGTTCGGTTGGACCATCAATCCGTTTTCGCCATGGACAATGATTTCAGGAACATCGCCGACGCGTGTGGCCACAACGGGCCGGCCGCTAGCGAATGCCTCACGCAAAACAATCGGCGACGCTTCAGTGTGGCGCGACGCGATCACCACCATGTTCGCGGCGGCAAGAATGTCGGGAATGTCCCAACGATATCCCATCATCAGGACGTTACCGTTGAGACCGGCTCGATCGATCGCCTTTCGTACCCATTTTTCCCGGCTTCGACCGCCGGTCGCTTCACCGACGAAGACGAAATGCGCGTCGGGCCGTTGATGGCGCACGATCCGCGCGGCTTCCACTAGGTTAAATTGTCCCTTGTCCGGCCGGATCATGCCGATGTTGGCAATGATCGGCGCTTCCGCCGGCAACCCGACCTCGCGCCGGAACTTCATTCGATCGCGGTTTGGAGAGAATTTCTCGAGATCGACCGCCGAACCGATCACTTCGATTTTTTCCGGAGCAATTCCGTATTGTTCGATGAATTCATTTTTAATGACTTGCGCGTCGGCCACGATTTTCGCGCAACCATGCCGGTATATGAAGGCGCGGTTCTTTTGGCCAAGCGGATCGGTGATGCAGCGCGCGCGCGTGACTGGCCAGCCGCAGAGAAAAAGCGGCAAACAGAGCCAGTGATCTTTGGAACTATAGCTTTTGATCAGATCAACCCGATTGCGGCGGCAGAAAAGCCAGATTCGAAACGAAACGAGCGGATTGATGCGGTGCTTGAGCGACATTGGAATCACCGGTGTTCCGAGCTCGCGAGCTTTCATCATTACTTCACTCGTCGGATCACAAATGAGCCACGCCCGGTGGCCGTTGGCGTTGATCCAGTTGATTTCGAGACAGGTCCGATACTCCTGTCCGCCCCAACTGCCGCTACTCTCGAGATGAAGTAAATTCACGCCGAATTTTCGATCTTCTTTTTACCAGTCTGAACACTTTCCGGGCGTTTTTCGAGAATATAATCGTGGATCGTATTAACTGTTCGGAGGGCCTTCCCGGCCACCTCCGAGTTCGGGACGCCCACGCCGAAGATCTTTTCCATGCTCACCACCAGCTCAAGCGCGTCGATCGAGTCCAAGCCGAGACCATTTGGACCAAAAAGAGGCAGGTCATCGCCAATTTGGTTGGGCGTGGTTTGGAGCATCAAGTTTTTGACCAGCATTTCCTTAATGCGGGCGCGTAGGTTGGCGTCGGGCATGGCTTAGGGGCGCGAAATTGTCGTAATCGGGCGCGGAGGTCGACTGCCCTTTGTCGCGTCGGATGAAATGCTAGTCAGGCTCAGATTTAAAGGCTAGCCGGGTTTGTCGGCGGGGTTCACTGATTGGTTTGGGTCGGGTTGGGCCGCGCCTCCGGTAGGAGCGTCGGCTCGCGGAACAGTCGATGCCGGCGCGTTTGTCTTCGCCGCCGCGTCGGTCTGGCCGGCCTTGTGCAACTCGTCTGTGAACTCGTCTTTTGCCTTTTGGAACTCCTTGATCGCCTGGCCCATTCCGCGGGCGAGCTCGGGCAGTTTCTTCGCGCCGAAGAGCAGAAGAATGAGGAGAAGAATCCAAATGAGATCTGGCCCTCCAAGATTCAGCAAGCTGGCGAGGATGCTCATGTTCGAGGCAACATTCCGACTCGATGGGCCAAGTTGCAAGGCAATTTGGCAAGAGCAATCTGGCATGAGCCCTACCGAGAGTCGGACCGAGCGTCCATCTTGTGATTTCTCGCAGGGAGCGTAACTTCGCCGATGCAGCGCTGCCGGGCATTTACGTTAGTCGAGATCACCATCGCAGTTGCGATTTTGGTGGTGGCGCTTTTGATGGCAGTGCCGAGCCTAAGCGGCGTCATTGCGGATCGGAAACTCCGCGCGTCCCTCGATCAATTTAACAATCTGGTCCGGCAAGCGCAGGAGCGCAGTGTCAACGAGCGTCGCTCTTACCTGATTGTCTGGGGGAAGAGTGAAGTGACCGTGCAACCGGAAGCGTTCACGAAAGACGAAGAAAAAAAACCAGTCGCGGCGTTCCCTTTGCAACCGGAAGCAACATTAATTCTGACGCTTCCCGCCGCGCTGACAAAGAATCCGCCCGGTGAATGGGTTTTCTGGCCGACTGGCACCTGCGAGCCTGCGTCCGTTCACTACGAAGGAAGAGCTGGAACCTGGACCGAGAGTTATTCAGCCCTGACTGGGCACGGAAAATTGGAACAATATGCAGCGAAGTAAGATCGGAGATCCGAAGTCAGCGGTCAGCGGTCAGATTGGATTCGCGTTGTATGAGGTTCTGATCGGGTTGGCGATTTTCGCACTAGGAGTGCTCGCGCTTGGTCGCGCGGTGGAAAATTGTTTGAATGCGAACACGCTGAACGCGGAGGAGAATCGCGTTCGTCAGATTTTGGCCAATCGAATGGCGGAAGTGCAAGCCACGCCCGGAGCACCTGATCCATCGAAGGAATACAACATCGACACGGGCTACGGGACCGTGAAGGTAATCCAGCAAACGGTTCCCACTCCGCTGCAGGACGAATATGGGGCACAGCTCTCAAGTATGCATCGCGTAACCTTGATCGCGAGATGGACCCGCGGCGGCACTGCGCAATCGCAGCAGATCGAATTTTATGTTTATCGTCCGGGTTAATCGGCGCCACGGTTTCACGTTACTTGAAATGATCATGGCCGTTGCGATTTTGGCCACGATGGCCATCGCGATTTATCGCTTTGTCCAATCCAACATGGTTGCGATTCGTCTTTCTTCGGACGCGATCGCGGCCGACGCGCGATACGATGGCCTGCGTGAAGTCCTGGCACAGCAGTGGCAAAGTTTGCCTTCAGGGAAGGGGGCGCTGCTGGGAGACCCTTTCAAGTTGAACGATCGTGAACGCGACGAAGTGCGATGGATTTGCGGCGTGGGACCGGGTTTGATGACGCGCTACGCTTCCGGCGATTTTGTGGTCACATTGCACCTGCAACCAAGAAAGGAAAGCGATGGCTTCGATCTCGGTTTTTTGCGCAAACCAAAGGATGACTCGTCGCTGACGAACGCGAATGAAAGCTGGATTCCGTTGATCGAGGATGTGCGGGCTCTGCAAATCAGCTACTTTCCTCCTCCGACGTACGGGAATACATGGGTTGACCGTTGGCCGTATCCCAATTTGCCAACTCTAATCAAGTTAGTGGTGGAACGCAGCGACAGGTCGACACCATGGGAGGTTGTCATTCCGATCCGCAGAACACCATTTTCGCAATTTCAGCAATGACGCCGTTGAACAGAGTTGAGCGCAGCGACAACACACGACGAACAAAGAATTCTGGCGCTGCAATCATGCTTGCGCTCTGGGCGCTCTTCCTATTAAGCGCGTTAGTGATTTCCTGGGCGCTCGACATCGATTCGCGGCTGTCGATTGCGGGGGAAGGCGCTCGAATGCTGAAAGCCGAAGCACTCGCCTGTTCTGGCGCGGAAATCGCTTTACATCCGCTGATCAAGCCAGGATCGCCCAATCTGAGCGGCCAATTGAAGGATGTCGGTGGTTATCTGGTGCGGCTCACGGGAGAAGGCGGACGTCTGGACATCAACTATTTCGTTCGGGACGGGGACCCGGACAAATTGGACGTCTTGCGACGGTATCTCGAAAACAAGGGGATCGACCTAAACGAGCGTGAAGCAATGGTCGATGCGTTGCAGGATTGGGTGCAACAAAATACTGGATTGCATCATTTGAATGCGCCACCGGAGAGCGACAACTACCATCCTGCACACGACGTGCTAAGGCGTATCGAAGAATTGAAACAAGTCGCAGGCTGGTCCGAATTCACGTCCGTGCCGGGTTGGGACGATGACTTTACCGTAAACACTGGACAAGGTGTCGATTTAACGTGGGCTTCGCGCGATGTGCTCTTGGCGCTTCCCGGAATGACTCCGGAAATTGTGGACCGTTTCTTGCAGTTACGGCGGGGGGCCGACGGAATTGACGGCACCCAAGACGACACGCTCTTCAAGAGTAATGACGAGGTCCTCCTTGCGATGGGCTTCAGACAAGATCAGATCACTCAGCCTCAGATAAAAAAAGTGCTCTCTCTAAGTGTACCGGTGCCGTTTTTTCGTGCTACCAGTACAGGACGCTCGGGAGTCGCAACGCGAACGATCCAAGTCGTGTTCACTAGAGTAGGTATTCAGCCATCCGTAATCAGCTGGAAGGAGTTTTAGTCATCGAGACAAAATCCTCACCAGTTTTCATCACACCGACGGCGCACGGCTGGAATCTTCTGCGCGCGCGCGAAAGCAACGGCGAATGGAACGTGCGTTTGCTCCAAACACTCGATGAAGCCGTTCCCCTCGTGACCGCGCAGGACGACGTCGTGTTGAGTTTGCCGGTCGCAGCTGTACTCGCGCAGCGATTTCGATTACCGAGCGTCGATCCAGCGGAGTTTCCAGAAATGGTGCGACTTCAAATCGAGAAAGCGTTGCCTTTTTCGGCAGAGGAAGTGACGACCGATTTTGAATTAATCGAGCAAAACGGACATGAAAGCGTGATTTCTGCCGTCGCTGTGAGAAATGAGCGTCTGACTGAAATCGCCGGGCCATTGCTCAACAAAGGAATCATTCCGCGGCAGATCACGGTTTACGCGGCGCAACGCGCGATGACATACGCTCCCGAAGGCCGCGCTCTTCTGATTTATCCCGAAGGTGAGACACTGGTTTCCGCTGTGACCGAAAACGGAAAGGTAAGTCTCACTCGCACGCTGGATGGGAACGCGCCGGAGCAACTGCAAATGGAGCTGCCACAACTAACGCTCAGCGCCGAGCTGCAAGGAATCAATACCGCGTTTCCGAATGTGCTGCTCGATGAAAGTTGTTACGAGCTGCGCGACACCGTTCAGGGAATTTTGGCGAGCGCGACCGAACTCGTCGGCATCGAAACGCCGCCAGCTTCGGTTAAGCTCAATCTTTTGCCGGACAGTTGGCGGCAACGGCGGGTCCAACTGGTAAGGCGTGGCGAATGGCAAAAGCGTCTGACGTTCGCTGGTGGCGCCTACGCCGCGCTGTTACTGCTCTTTCTGCTTTATCTCGGTTACACTCGCGTCGCCATCGCGCGGCTCGATCGGCTAATTGCGCGAGACGCGCCGCAAACCCAATTCATCCGCGAGACCGAAATGAATTGGAAGGCGCTCGCACCGGCGATCGATTCGCGGTTTTATCCGGTCGAGATTCTGTTGCATCTCTACGAAAGTTTGGCGTCCGTTGACGTGCGCATCACCGTTTACAATCAATCGGCTCGGCAACTTTCGATCGACGGGGAGGCCAACACCGCAGCGGTCGCTTATCAGTTTGCCGAGAGAGTGAAAAAGAACGCCGGTCTGCAAAACTTCCGGTTCGATATGCCTGCGCCGCGAATTTTGCCAAATAATCACGCGCAATTTCGTTTGGAGGGTAAGCCGAAATGATTGAGAAACTGCGAGTCGCTTATCTTCGACTGAATCGGCGCGAGCAAATCATGACACTCGCAATCGTAGGCATTTTGTTTGCGCTGAGTAATCTTTTCGTTTGGAGACTGATCTTGGGAAATATCAGCAATTCGCGGCGCGAACTATCCGCGCGTGAAGCGACGCGTTCCGAGCAGACCCTTTATATGAGAGAACGCGAGGTGTGGGCGAAACGCGAGCAATGGCTGGAGAAAACTCAGCCAACGATGAAAGGCGCCGAGGAGGCTTCCACGTTGCTCGATCAACTCAAACAGATCGCCGGCAAGTACAATATCTTGATCGAAAACCCGGCAATCGGTTCCGGCGAAACAACGCCGACTCATCAGGCCGTTTTTGCTTCGATTGAAACGAGCAGCCATTGGCCCGAGTTGGTTCATTTTCTTTATGACGTTCAACAACCGGACGCTTTCGTTGTCTTTGAAAGTGTGAATCTGGTCATCGACAACAACGATGCGACCATGATGCGCGGCAAATTCAAGATCGCGCGCTGGTTTGCGCCGGCGCAACCGAGGAAAAGGTAAGTCATGAGAAAAGCAACAACGTTCATGTCGGCCTTCGCGTTCTTCGTGACCGTTCCTGCGCTCCACGGTGATGATTTGCCGACGAAATTGAGTTTCGATCGCTACAAAGGCATGCTCGATCATTCACCGTTCGCTGTCGCCACTGCTGTCATCGCGCCGCCCACAACACCGAATGCTTGCAAGGATCTCTACATTGCTAACGCAGCAAGGTCGCCGGACGGCGCCACGGTCACACTCGCTTCCAGTGCCGATAAGGAATTTAAGAAATATCTGACCACGAAGGAGCCGGTGGACGGCTTTTCAATCGCGAACATTGAGTGGTCGGACAGAGTTGGCGAGACCAAGGTGACGATCAGCAAGGACGGCCAATTCTGCACGCTGACTTTCAATCAAGCTGTTCTGAGTCAGCCGATGCCGAACAAGCCGCTGCCACCTGTGCCAGGTCTTGCTCCCCCAGCGCAGCAACAGCCGGCGTTCCCGAAGCCCGGACAAACTCAGCCCTATGCCGTGCCAACACCGCATGTGCGCGGAACAATCCAGCGAAACCCACCGCAAATGATGCCAACGCCGGCGCGCACTCCACCGCCCAGTGTTGAGGAATAGTTACCTGTCGATCTTAGGAAACTCTTACACGCGAGAGTTCCAGACGAACGCTATGATCCAACGCAGTTTGACGGTTGAGTTCGATACATCCCTGCGTAGCAAGACGTCGGTCGGGCATCACGCTAGAATATGAGCTTGCGCGCGATCGGAGATGTGCAATAAACCGGCGATTATTCGCCCCAATCGTCGTCCGCCGTATCGGGCACACGATCAGGTCCGGTCGAAAACAAATCGTATTTGTCAGGATGCTTGATGCCAGGGCAACGATAGATGTACGGATTGCCCCAAGGATCCCTTGGAAGTTCTTTGAAAAACGGATACCAGCGGGTTGGTCGCGGCTCGCTCTCGGGTTGAGTGACGAGAGCCTGCAGTCCTTGTTCGGTGGTCGGATAAAAGCCATTCATTGCTTCATACTGCATTAATTGAGTGCCGATGGCCTGAATGTCCGCCCTAACCGCGACTCCTTTGGCAAAACCAGTGGGATTTCCGATTTTCGAAATGGCGAGACCGAGCAGGATCACAATGATGCTAACCACGATCATGATCTCAAGCAGCGTAAAACCTGACTGATTCATTCGTTTCCTCATCTTGCGATCTAAGAGACACGCAACGGCTGGTCGCGGTTCAATTAATGGTCGGCCTGTAGGAGATAATCCGATTTTTCCCAAAGATATTTCAGTTGCACCTGCGTTCCGCGAATCGCCGATGTCGATGTACTGGCGCCGCTGAAGATGATCACACCGTTCGTGCCGACCTTCAAGTCGCTCACCGGGATCAGCTTCTGAGCGCGGAGCCAGCCGGTGTATTGGAAATGCATTTCTTTAAGGAGCGATTCCATCTGGCCGCGATAACCTGGGTCGGCCAATTCCGGCAGAGTGAGCGTTGCCGGTCCGACATCCTCGCCGTTTACGTAAACTTCGGGTGGTGAATCAATTTGCGGGCTGGCAACTTCGAATGTCAGGAGTGCGAGTAACGGCTGCGATTCGATCCCAAACTCGAACGTTGCGCCGTGTTGTGCGTCGGGACCCATCGGAATAGTCTCGCCCGCTAGCGTCGCCGTTACCGTCCCAAAATGTTCAACGTCTTGATCGGGTGAGTGCAGCGGTGGCAGCGACGAAAACGGCTCCGGAATAACATCGCGATGCTCGGCGTTGACTGGATGCACGACTTCGCTGCTGGTCATCCAATCCATGTACGCCCCGCGGACCGTTTTGCCGTCGCCGGGCACCTCGATGTCGAGCGTTGAAATTCCGTTCATTGGAATCATGACAGAATCGGAGCTAGGCAAAGGGAAACCCGAACCAAGTTCGCCTGATCTCAAGACTTGCGAGCCCAATTCATCCCAAGCCACGATTTCCGGCCGCGCGTCGGGTTTATCATCGAAGAAGATCCGAAAGAACATGATTTGGTAATCCGGACTTGGAGGCGTAACGCGGATGCGAAAGACCGATCGAGGTGTGCCGTCAGTTCCTGTCGTAGAAGTCATGTTGACTGCTTCGACCCAGCTGGGCGCGCTTTGTGGACGCGACGCCGCTTTCGGATACTGGCGCAAATCGATCCACGCATTTTCCACTACGCTTCGCGCGCTCGCGCTTTCGTCAGTGGTTTGCGGCAAGCCGTTGCTGAACGCTTCCTGTGCGAGTGCCGTAGATGTTGCGCCAATTAGACAAAAAAGCGCAACGAAGCGAGCGACCATTTGGTCGCGGATCGTATGTTAGTGCGGTCTGAACTGCAAGCTATGTGTTGCTTCAAAAACCGCTGAAAGAATGCTGTAGACAACGAGTCCGACCACGAGCGCGATCACGACGATAATGACTGGTGGAATCAATTGCGAAATGATCGCAACGTTCCGGTCGAGCTCGCGCTCATAAACGTCGGCAATCGTATGCATCGTTTCGCCAAAGCGGCCCGTTTGTTCGCCAACGGCCATCATGTCGGTAAACAAATCGGGGAAAATATGTTGGGAACTCAGCGCTGCCGACAACGTCGCCCCATCGACAACAGCGCGACGCGCTTCTGTAATTTTCAGTTCCAAATACTGGTTGCCGGCAATTTCGCTTACGAGATCGAGAGCCCGCAAGAGCGGAACGCCATTTTGAATCAGCGTGCCGAGCGTGCGCGAAAATTGCGCGTAGTAACGATGACGAATCACCCGCCCGTAGCCCGGAATTTTCAATCGAAAGCGGTCCCAGGTCAGTCGTCCTTCCTCCGCGCGCACGAATGCACGAAAACCGACGCTCGCGCCAATAACAATTAACAATGCCATCCACCAGTAAGTGATGATGCCGTGATGAATCTGCATCAGGATCCGCGTTGGCAACGGAAGCGCCCCGCCGATTTGCGCCATGAAGCCGAGCAATTGCGGCACCATGTACGTGATAAAGATGGTGATCAGCGCCGCGCCAGCAATCGCGAGGAACGCGGGGTAAATCAGCGCCTGTTGGACCCGATCGCGGAGATTTTTCGCTTGCATCAAATGTTTTACGAGTCGCAGCAGAATTTCCGGAAGCGTGCCGCTCGCTTCGCCCGCGGCAACCAGATTGACGAACAGCGGTGGAAAAATTCGAGGCATTTCGCGAAGCGCCTGCGAAAAACTGCGGCCATCGATCAGCGCTCGGTGCAGAGTCCGCGTCATCTGTTGAACCCGTGGTTGCTTGAGCCGTTTTTCCAAGATCGACAATCCCTCATCCAAGGTCATCCCGGCTTGGAGCAAATGCGCCAGTTGCTCTGTGAAAATGAGCAACTGACTTTGTGGAATCTTCAGACTTTGCGTTGGCGTCTGGGGTACGGCCGCAGATTCCTTCTTATCAAAACTTTCCCGCCGAACTCCGATCACATCGATTCGGATCGGGATGCACCGTTGCTGCTCGATCTGATGAATTGCGATCGTGCGATCGGCGCAATCCAAGACGCCTTCGACGAGCTCGCCTTGGGCGTTGCGTGCTCGATAAGCAAACTGTGGCATCGGACGGGAAACTAATTCGAAATCCAAAATGCGAAAGTAGTGGTCTGGCCCCGCCGTAGCTCATGGCATCGAAGGCGCGCGAAATTGATTCGGCAAAGGCGGGCCGCCCCCCCAAACCATTGAACAATTCGATCTCGCACGTTAAGGTCCGCGGCGATTTGAACACACTGCAGACTGCCGCTACTCCTAGAGTGATCGCCGGTGTCGTCTCGGCATTTGTTTCCTGGTTTTGGGTGTCGTGTTTCACCGATATTTAGCACGAAACACCGAATACCTGGCGACCGCATGGCCGGGCGCAGTTACCTCGCGGCCAGTCTCCTTAACACGATCATTTCATTTTAATCGGTGATGACGCGAAATCGCCGAACGCCGATAGACCGCCAAATAGCTTGCGAACTTTAACGCTACTTCGACCCACCGCGTGCGGTGCTCAGGCACGTCTTCTCTCTTTGGCAATCCAGCGCGTTGACACGGTTAAGTCGCGCGTTACGCTCAAACCCTGCTTACGGCGGGGTAGCCAAGTGGCAAGGCTGCGGTCTGCAAAACCGCTATTCGCGGGTTCGATTCCCGCCCCCGCCTCTCCTTCACTTTCCTAGGTAAAACACATTAAAGAATCTCTTTGCACACCATTGAATTTTATGACTAGGTTATGACCAGATGGCGAGCATACATAAAGACCCCCGTGGTAAATCGCCCTTCTGGTATTGCGCTTACAAGCTGCCAGACGGGAAACGCGTTTTTCGTTCTACCAGGTGCACAGGCAAAAAAGAGGCGAAGGTGTTCTGTGAAACGCTTGCGAGGGCTTGTGAAACAGCAAAGGCCGGTCGACTCACAGAAGACCGCGCACGGGAATTAATCTCGCAAATCCTTGAGGCGTCCACAGGTAAGCCCTTAGCGAGCTACACTGCAAAGGCCTGGTTTGAGCACTGGCTCAAATTAAAAAAAGCGCGTAGTCCCAAAACCCTTGCTCGTTACGAGCAGGTGGTCCGCGATTTCCTTTCCTCGCTTGGGCAACGTGCTGAACTGTGGCTGCATCAAATCACTTCTGACGATGTTCTGGCTTACCGCGATTCTATCACCGGCGCAGGGAAAACCACGCGCACAGCAAATTTAAGCGTGACCGTCGTCTCAGCGGGGTTCAACGCGGCGCTGCGCGTTCACAAAACCGACATAAACCCCTGCGTTGTGCTCGACAAATTAGTGGAAGAAGATTCGATCAAGCGCGATACGTTCACGCCGGAGCAAGTGGCGAAACTCTTTGAAGCCTCCGAAGGCGACTGGAAAGGTGCAATTCTCCTCGCCTATTTCACCGGCGCTCGTCTTTCCGATGTCGCCAACATGCAGTGGAGTGCGCTTGATTGGAAAAACAAGACACTCTCCTTCACACAGCACAAGACGAAGAAACCGCTCACCGTTCCGCTGCATCCGCAGTTAGAGCGCGCACTGCGGAAAAATCCAGGCATCGGCATGACGCCAATGTTTCCGACGCTCGCAGGAAGAGACACAGGCGGTAAACACGGGCTGACCGGGCAGTTCAAGGCCATCATGGAAAAAGCCGGCATCAATGGCAAACACGCACAGGCAAGTGGTGGACGCATCCTCTCAAGCCTCTCTTTCCATTCTCTGCGGCATTCCTTCACCTCTGCAATGGCCAACGCCGGAGTCGCGCCGGAAGTAAGAATGAAACTCACCGGCCACTCTGACAAAGATGTGCACCAGGGCTACACCCACCACGAACTTGAAACACTGCGGGCAGCTGTCGCGCACGTCCCAGGCCTTAAACCATGAACTTGAACTTCGAAGAAGCCATAAAGCACATCACAGGCGAAAACCGCCCGAAACGTGCCTATGAGTGGATTGAACGCTTCATCGAAGCAGTGCCAACAAGATATGACGACGATAAGAAATTCCTCAAAAACTGGTTTGCTAACCAAAACCAGATGCACTGCTGAGTTTTATCGCCCCTACTTCGCTGAATGGAAAAGAGACGAAAAAAAACGCTCCGCTAGAATAAGCAGCTTCCGTCGCAAACCACGGCGACCGCCGCCGCCGGAGTAAGTCGCCGTCAGTAAAAGAAGTTAGCTACATAATATCGGGCTGTGGCTCAGCTTGGTAGAGCGCCTGGTTCGGGACGTCGGCCTAACGAATTTACTCACGCGGCGTCACACGCACTAACGCGCATTTACCTATGAAATCTCGCAATGGCGTGTGAAGTCACGTTGACTCTCGCGGCGGCAAATATACCCGCTCAGTATCACATTTCAGTATCGTAACGTGGAACGCCTGGCCCTGAGCCAGTGGAGCGACGATTGCCAGCCGCATCATAAATGCGGATCACAGCATCATGCCGAGCAAGCTTTGTTCGTCCGTTCCCGCTATTGCCTCGGCGCTTCCGAAGCGGCGAGTTTTTGGAAGCGCGGATCATTCCGCAGCGGATCGAAGTCGGGGTCGAGACGCAGAAACGCGGGCGTTAAATATCCAGGTATCTTTAGCAAGCTCGCTAGAGCTGGTATAGCACCGTCGCGATCGCCGAATCGGGCTTGGAGCCGCGCACGATCAGTTTCCCAAAAAGCTCCTTGAAGAGCGTCTTTTGCGATCGGAAGCAATTTGACGGCTCGGTCGATGTTTTTCATCGCCTCTTCTTGGTCGTCAAGCCCGGCATAGACCAGCGCGAGCAAATCGTAAGCATTGGAGTTGTTCGGCTGATTTTTCAGCATAGCGAGCAACGCTTCGCGAGCGCGAAGATAATTGGCGTTAGCGCCGCTGGTGTCGCCGGATAGCCGCCGCAAATCGCCGACGCTCAGATTCAAAAAGCAGGAGTTGAAGTCATCTGGCGCACTGGCCTGGTTTAGTTGAAGAAGCGCTTCGAGCTGCTTAATACCCGCGGTATAGTTACGGCGAAGTCGCGCCTGATTTACGATGGCGAGGATGCCGGTTCCGTCGGTCGGTTGCACATGCATATCGGCGAGGGCAGCTTCCGCCTGATCCAATTCGCCCTGCACTTGGTAGTTCAGGGCCTTGAACGAGATGAAGTTGACATCATCGGGCGAGATATTCAGGGCATCGTCGATGTCGCGAAGTGCGGTTGGGTAATCCCGTGTAAAAGACCGAAGCTGTGCTGCATTTAACCGCGGGCTGAGCGAGAGCGGGTCAAGTGCCACAGCGCGATCGAGATAAGCAGTGCTCTCTTGCCAATGACCCTGTCGGCGTAGAATAAGCCCAAGCGCCTCCAGGATTTCGGCATTGCTAGGCCACTTAGCCACTAACTCCTTAAAGCGGCCGGCGGCACCGTCGTAGTCGCGCTCCACATAATATTGATAATAGCCTTGCGCGAGCTGCACTTCGGCGAGGTCGGGTTGCAAGCGCACCGCCGTATCCAGCGCCGCGCGCGTTGCTGCGCGACGTTTTTCGCTCGCATCGTCACCGTTAAAGAATTCCGAAGCATTAATCCTCGCCAAAAGTGCCCAGGAAATGGCGAAGCCGGGATCGAGGTGGACAGCCTGCTCCAAGAACGGCTCAGCCTTTTGATTACTGTCCATGCCGCTTTTGCGGTAGAGCGCCAAACCGCGGAGGTAAGCGTCATACGCCTGCGGATTATCTGTCGGCTTTGACGCGAGCTGCTGTTTTTCGGCGCCGGTCAGCTTGGCGTTAAGTTGGTCCGCGATCGCGCTGGCTACTTCGCCTTCGACACCGAAGACATCGTCCAGTTTGCGATTATAACTCTCGGCCCAAATGTGTTCGTCCGTCGCGGCTCGAATGAGCTGCACATTTACGTGCACGGCGTTGGCGACTTTTTGCACGCTGCCTTCGACTAGATTTGCCACGCCTAACTGTTTGCCGACCTCACGCAGATTATCCGGTGCACTCCTGTATTTCTGGGTGGACGTGCGGGAGATCACTTTCAGGTCGGCGATCTTGGACAATCGCGTCAGAATCTCGTCCTGGATGCCATCGGTAAAGTAGGTGTTCTCCTTGTCGCTGCTCAGGTTTTCAAACGGCAACACTGCGATGCTTTTCTCCGACGTGGTCGGACCCGCTCTCTGTGAGAAAAAATAATAGCCGACGCCAGTGGCTGTGAGAAGTATGAGCGCTGCGATCAATGCCCGCGGCCATGCAAACGGCTTCCCC
>Ga0182038_10000115_pt1 | contig 38831 bp, 32 predicted proteins | sample sta12Can44000108_FD_125976 | JGI IMG/M metagenome (GOLD analysis project Ga0182038, IMG submission 125976) | Lab enrichment of tropical soil microbial communities from Luquillo Experimental Forest, Puerto Rico - statanox.12C.anox.44.000.108 | ecosystem: Environmental > Terrestrial > Soil >...
GACATCTGGATGCCGAAGTTGACCGGCCTTGAGGTTCTTGCGCGGATTCGGGCGGGGGAATCTCATCCCAAAATTGTGATTATGACATCCGACAATACTCCGGAAAATTTGCTACGCTCTGTGCGTGAGCAGGCATATGAATACCTGACTAAGCCCTTTCCACCAAAAGAAGCCGTGGAGGTCGCACGGAGAGCGCTCAAGAGTGATGCTTCTCCACCCATCGAAATCATTTCCGCCAGGCCTCACTGGCTGGAGCTGCTTATTCCCTGCACTCGTGAGGCAGCCGAACGCATTCAATCGTTTCTCGTAAGTTTAGAAGCAGACCTTTCCGATGATCTGCGCAATACCATCGCGCTGGCATTCAGAGAACTGCTGCTCAATGCAGTGGAGTGGGGAGGAAAGCTGGATCCCAATCGCAAGGTGCGGATCGCCTACGTACGTTCCTCGCGCATGCTCCTATATCGCGTGGCAGACCCAGGATCTGGTTTCAGCTTTGAGAACTTGGCTCATGCCGCAGCTGGTCAACCGGAAGAGCAACCGATTGCGCATGTGGCCGTGCGCGATGAGCTTGGCATACGCCCTGGTGGATTTGGCATCGCAATGACTCGTGCCATAGCCGACGAGCTGCTCTACAACGAAGCACAAAACGAGGTTATCTTCATTAAGTACCTGATCTAGGAAAGACGAAAAAGAATGAACGACGGGCATGCTGCTAATGGCATTTAGGCAAAAACAACGCGCTGGAGCCGCAGATTCCGTCAACGATCCCGCCCAATAAGTGGAAAGAGAAAAGGGGGACGTAGATGCCGTCATGCCACAGGGGAAAGCTGCTCAAGCTGAATCTGAATATACCCACAGAACAGATCAGATCCAGCACTTGATGAATGCGGTCAAGCAGAGCAGGACGGCAGTTGCTGCAAGCAAAGCGCAGCTTAACCTGCCCCAAGGAAATTTCCTAGACTTTTATGCCTTTCCTCGGCTAGACTCTGCAGCATTCCCACGGTTTGTGGGGCTTCATATCCCTCTCCTCCGGCAACACTTAAGATGTCGCACGGGGATTTTGCGCCAGACGCTATCGTCGAAGAGCTTCGCCTCAGTCATTCACGCGAAGATTGGGCGGAATTCCTGCGCCAGTACAGTCCTCTAATCTTCAGCGTATGCCAATTCTCGACTTCGGATGCGGAACATGCCGCCGACTGCTTTCTGTTCGCCTGCGAGCAGCTCAGCCGCAACCACTTTCGCCGGTTGTTGCGGTTCCGCCCGCACGGCGCCGCCAGTTTCCCCACATGGCTGCGGGTGGTCGTGCGCAATCTTTGCCTTGACTGGCGACGAAGAGAGTTTGGTAGGCCGCGACCGTTTCACTCCATCGCTCGATTACCGCACCTTGAAGGTGAGGTTTACCGCTATCGCTACGAGCAGAGTCTCTCCTTGGATGAAACCTTTTTGATGCTGTGCCCCAGCTTCCCTGGACTGAGCAAACAGCAGCTTATGGATGCCGACGCCCACGTCCGGGAGTCACTCAGTCCGCGGCAGCTCTGGTTGGTCAGTGTCCGAAAGGCGCGGGCGCGAGGAGCCTTGCAGGCGCTTGTCGTAGGTCTAGCGGAAGAAGACGATGCCCAGGAGCAAGATCCGGTGGATCCTCGTCCCAATCAGGAGTCGGTGCTCGCCCGCCAGGAACAAGAAGAACACCTACGATTGGCGCTCGCCAGCCTTTCTGCGCCCGAGCGATTGCTGATTCGGCTGCGTTTTGAGGAGGGGCTCTCCCTAGAACAAATCGCCGGACTGACGGGGCTGGGTGACGCGCAGAGGGTCCACCGCCATATTGCCGACGTTCTCGGAACGTTGCGAAAGAGAGTCACATGAAATAGCGGAAAAACGATGGGTAGTGTCCGTGAAATAAGGTAGGAGCACCAAATGTCCGACATCACCTCCCCTCTCACCAGCATGGATGAGCGCGAAATAGTTCGGATGATCCGTATGCAAGCACGGGACCAGTCGGCCCGCCGAGGGTGGAGATGCCCTTCTGCCGAACAGGTGGCTGCCTATCTCGACCAAAGCCTTGCCGGAGAAGACAAGGCACGCTTCGAAGTGCATCTTGCTAGCTGTGACTTCTGTATCAATCTTATAAGCTCCCTTGTTCATCAGCAGGAGACGAAGGAACCAATCGACGTCCCGGCACCCCTCCTTCGGCAAGCCATCGCAACGGTGCCGGAGGGAGTTCCTGCAGGCCGATCCTGGCGCTGGGTCTTAGTGCCGGTGTTGGCGACCATCGTCATTGTCAGTGCAGTTTTGCTGAAGTTGCCGCAGCCCGCCCTGGTGACGCCACCCGATATTCCCGCTCCGGCTGTGGAAAAAGCAACGCCGTCGGTACCAGTTTCCAAATCTCAGTCCAAATCATCAGGGACGCGCGAAGTCCGTAGTCTGAAAACGCAAACCACGAATCTGCAGTTATTGGAGCCTCGCTCCGGGTCTATCGTACGGGGCCAAGGACTGAGCTTCCGCTGGAAAGCGGTAGCCAAAATCATGTATTACGAAATCCGCGTTGTGGATTCTGAGGGTGACCCGGTTTGGCAGGCAGAATCCACAGCACCTGCCGCACAAGTTCCGAGTAATGTCTCGCTTCGGCCTGGGAAATACTTCGTTTGGGTGCGTGCTTATCTGACGGATGGCCGGACGCTGAAGTCCGAGACCATTACTTTTCAGATAGCCAGTTCCAGCTAATTTCCTCTAGGGGCAAGTTAGAGTGAAAGAGGTTTTTCGGCTGCTGATTTTTCTCTTCATTGCGCTGGTCGCAGCAGCGCAGTCCCCCAGTCCGGTCGCATCCGCGCCTGACGAGCTTCTAGTCCACGCGCGCCAGACCTACACCCAGCAAGGTCCCAAAGCGGCGTTGCCGGAATTTGAGCAGGCATTGACTACATTCCATGAGTCAAAAGACCGCAGGCGTGAAGCCATTACGTTGGGTTACATCGGCAATTGTTACCGTAGATTCGGTGATCTCCCTCGAGCGCTCGACTTCGTGCAGCGTGGCATGGATATCAAGGTGGAGCTTGGTGACAAGCTGGAAGTAGGGAAGTCGCACAATCAGTTCGGTCTCATTTATTGGGACATGGCCGTTTATGCCAAGGCCATCGATCACCTGCAGCAGGCGATTGCCATCGGTCGCGAACTTGGAAATCAGGAACTGGAAGGCCAAGCACGCAACAATCTCGGCTTGGTCTACGACGAGATGGGCGACTACCACCGCTCGCTCGAACAGTATCAGCATGCCCTGGAAATTCACCGCGCTTCCCATTTTGAGCGCGGCGAAGGCGACACGCTGGCCAATATCGGCGGGGTTCATCTGCTGCTGGGTCAATATCGAGATGCGCTGAATTATTACCGGCAGGCCCTTGCCATTCACGAGCGCCTTGGCCTGAAGCCCACGGCCAGCATTGAGCTGGGCAACATCGGCGTCTGTTACTCGGCAATTGGGGAAGGCCAGAAAGCGCTTGCGAGCTTTGATCGAGCGCTGGCGCTGGCGGAAGAGGCCGGGCTGAAGAAAGAGCAGGCTGACTGGCACAAGGGAAAGGGCACGGCGCTACTGCGGTTGGGAAAGTTCGATGAGGCGATGGGGGAATACCCGCAAGCGCAGAAGGCGTACGAAGCCGCCGGCCTTAAACGTGAACTGGTTGAGGCTCTGAACGAGAGCGGCGGCGTGTATCTGATGTTGGGAGACATTTCTTCCGGCGAAAAAGACTTCCAGCAGGCATTGGATCTGGCGCGGTCCATTGGCAGCGACCACGGGATCACGACCAACTTGATGTCGCTGGGTAATTTGGAATGGCGGCGTAAGCGCTATCCACAGGCCGAGATCTATTACCGTGAGGCTCTGGAACGTGCCCAAAAGGTGGATGATCGCGGCAGCATTGTGGCCGCCCTAGTGCAGCTTGCACTCGACCATCGCGAGCAGGGCAAGCTGGATGTGGCCGAACAGGAAGCGAAGGAAGCAGCCCAACTGGCAAAAGCATCCTCTGTTCCGCCAGCAGAAGTGCAAGCTCTCTATGCTTGGGCGGAAGTACAGCGTAGCCAACAACATTTCGAGCAAGCTTTGCGACAGTACTCCGCGGCACAGGAAATCGAGAATGCCATACACGATCCTGATCTGGACTGGCGATTAGCCTACGGTCGCGCGCAAACCTGGGAAGCGATGAACCGCGATCAGGAGGCGCTTGCTGCCTACAAGCAGGCGGTCGCCATCATCGAAGATGTGCGTAGCCAACTCGCGGAGGAGCGCTTCCGCGCCGGTTATATCGAGGACAAGTACCAGGTCTATGTGGCGCTGGTTGAGCTGCTCCTGAAGCTGGGAGAGCCGGACGAAGCCTTCTTCTATTCGGAAAAACTGCGGGCGCGGGCCTTTCTCGATCAACTGAATCGTGGAGCGCCGCCAGCATTGACTGAGGCGCAGCGCCGAGAGGAACTCGAGCTGCGGGAACGGATCCGGCAGTTACGACGAGCCGCTCAGACGGAATGGGAACGGCCGGAGAAAGAGCGTCGTAACGATGCCTTGGAACTTTTTGCCAGCGAACTCGTCTCCGCCGAACAGGCCTATCAGAATTTGCTCGATGGGCTGCGTCACTCCGCTCCGGCTTACGCCATGATGCATGCGCTATCGGTACCGTCCAGTACCGAAGTTCAGCAACTGCTTCCGCCCGACACCGCTCTGGTGGAATATGTCATCACTCGGGACAAACTGGCTCTGCTCGTGTTGACCTCCGCTCAGGTACGGGGGACCACGGTTCCCATCTCTGCGGAAAGGTTGGAGTCGCGGGTGGAGCTCTTGCGGGACTTGATTGTACGCACCGAGGACAACGACTGGCACACTTCGGCGGCTGGATTGCGAAACGTACTGATCGGGTCGATTGAGGCGCAGGGTTGGCTCAAAGGAATCCGGCGGTTGTACCTCGTGCCCAACGGATCTCTGAACTACGTTCCTTTTGCTGCGCTCCCGCGTACCGTCGCCGGTCGTTCGCGCTTCTTGGCGGATGATTACGTTCTCGCTTACCTCCCCTCAGCGGCTGCGCTGGTTTATGTGCAGGGCGATCCCGCCCCGCATCCCAAACTGCTGGCGATTGCCCCAGAGCGCGCCCACCTGCAATATGCCGAGCAGGAGGCGCGAGATGTCAGCAGCCTATTTCGTCCGAGAGCGCTGCTTCTCACCGGCAAAAGCGCCACGAAGGATTCTTTCGAGCGCATGGCCGGAGACTACCAGCTCCTTCACCTGGCGACGCACGGTTACTTGAACCGCTATACGCCGTTGCTCTCAGGACTGGAGCTGGAGCCGGACGGCAAAGACGATGGTCTTCTGGAGGTGCATGAGATCCTTGATCTCAAACTCCATGCCAACTTGGTAACGCTGAGCGCCTGCGAGACCGCGCTGGGCAGCGGGTATTTCAGCGAGATTCCGGCGGGTGACGATTTCGTTGGCTTTACGCGCGCCTTCCTGTCGGCGGGTAGCCAGGCCGTGCTCGCCAGCCTGTGGTCGGTCAACGACCGCTCCACCTTGGAGTTGATGGTGGATTTCTATCGCCGCCTGCCGAAACAGAGAACGGCAGCGGCGTTGGCAGAGGCCCAACGGGCGATGAGGCTGAGCGGCGGCCGCTACAGCCATCCTTATTTCTGGGCGCCGTTTGTCCTGGTGGGGAAGATGGAGTGAAAAAGAATTCGCGGAAAAATTGCGAGGGCGTCCGTGTAGTAGGAACAAAGCAGGTTTTACGGGAGAGGAAGACAGTGACAAACCACTTGCTGCGCTGCTGGGGACTGTTGGGTGTTTGGATGTTTGTCAACACGATTTTTGCGACCGCACAGATCCAGGTGAACTCGACCAATCCCGAAGCCGCGCCCCAGGGAACCACGAACCTGAATGTGACAGTGAACGGCAACGGCTTCAAAAGGGGCGCCAAGGCGCAATGGTTTGTCAGTGGAACCACCAATCCGGGCGGCGTGACGGTCAATTCGACCACCTTCAATGGTTCCACCAGCCTGACCGCAAACCTCACCATCGCGTCTGACGCCGTCACTTCCGGCTTCGACGTAAAGGTGATCAACATCGATGGTCGGACGGGTATTGGAAGCGATGCATTTACGGTTACCACCAAAGGAACGCCCATTGGGTGTTACACCACAGGCACCCCTAGCGGAGCGAGCCTGATAACGGTGCTCAACCCTGTTCAGGGTAGCGGCGCAGCTCTAATCACGACGTTGCGGCTGGGCGATGCAATCCGCGTGCGGCCACTGGACCTGAACAGTGACGGCGTGGTGGACACGCTCGTGGTCTTCGTTACCTCGGGAGCGAGCAGCAGTTCCATCCCAGGAACTTATGTATTCTTTCTGGATCCCGTAACCGGGCTGCCGCAGGCATCGAACCCGGTCAACAGCCTAGACGCAGCATGGCAGAACCCGATGTTGCTACTGACGGGGGTTCGCGCTACGCAAGCTGCGGCCGGCGATGTGAACGGCGATGGCATCCCAGACTTTGCTTTTACCGGAGGCAGTACCACTCCGTACCTGTTCGTGGGCAGTGTCAGCAGCGGGACTTCAGCCGATCCGTTCCATCCCAATTGGACGGCTTATCCGATTTCGCCTCCCGCCAGTGCCTCAGTAGCCTTGGGCGATGTGGATGGCATTGGCGTTGACGAAATCGTCTTTGGCGGGGGCTCGACCAGCAAGAAGGGCCCTCCTGGAGCAGTGTTTATCTACAAGTACGCCGCGGGAACCGTCAGTTACGTGCGGCAAATCCAAGACCCGACCGGTGCTTTAGGTACGGGTTTCGGCAACGCCGTCGCGGTTGGGAACATTGATGGAACCGGCAAAGACCTGGCCGTTGGGGCCCCGACAGCTACCAGCAACGGCCTCGTCTATGTCTTCTCGCATCCAGTGCAGCAAGCCAACTATTTCACGCTCACAGGATCAGGGCCGAACTTCGGGCGTGCACTGGGGATTGCAGACGTCACCCTGGATGGCAAACCCGACTTAATGGTTATCACTGGCAAACAAGACGACTCCACCGCTCAAGCCCTGCTCTATCCTGGCACGGTTAATTCGAATTCAACCTCCGATCAATTGCTGCCTGCCCCTGGTTTGGGAAGCGGCTGGGGAATGCCAAACAGCGACCTGGGCGACATGGCGGCAGCCGGCGCAATTGCGGTCGGTGCACCGAACGCCATCCAAGGTTCATCGTGCAGATCGATCCAGGGAGGAGAGGGAGCGGTGCATCTCTTTACTTCTGCGTTCTCCTCTTCTCAATATCCAAAGTACGTGTTCGAAACGCCAAGCCTGGTGGGATCGAGCCAGTTCGAGTTTGGCTATGGCGTCGGGATCGCCCCCGGATATCCGTTCCTCGTTATTGGCGAACATTTCCGCGACGTGGGCACCACAAGCCAGGCGGGACAGGTGTATGTGTACAAGTTGAACTAGGGGATCAAGATGAGTGGTATGGCTGAAACGAATTCCGGCCCGGCGATGCGCAGAGAGTCGGAAGCTCGGGCGAGCACTAGCGTGCATCCGGCTTGGTTACGACTGATGCGTTACTGCGCCGAGTTGGGCCACGGCGAGATTGAGAAGCTGAAGATCCAGGATGGCTTGCCGATGACTGCAGAGGTCACGACAAGGAAGGTGAAGTTCGGTTCCTAGTTGGTTTGACAAGTAGCAGGCTGACCGTATCCACGGAGGCCGTCACGCCGGCGCAAGCTGGTGGGGCGGCCTTTTGTACTTTCAACAGACGAATTACGCAAGAGGAGGTGTCACATGAACATGTCTAAGTGGGTCAAGAAATCAGTTGAGTGTCTGAGTTTGACTCTATGGCTGCTTATTCCTTGGAGGAGTCACGCTCAAAGCCTGCAAGCGGTCGCGGTCGTGGCCGAAGGCACTACCGGTGGCACCTTTGATCTATGCGGAGACACGGAAAACAGCACCACAGGGCAGACGGCAGTAACGGCAACCTGCTCGGGTTCCTGGAGCGACACAACGGGTTCCGGCTCGGGCAGTGGCACGGTAACCGCCACTTACGGCTACGTCCGCTCTGCCGGAAGCGCCTCAGAGACAATCGTTGTGGCGACGGGCGGTACCCAGACGCAGACGACGCTGGGCGGCTACTTCCAAGACACCATGACATTCCCGAGCCTCACGACCGGCGCGTCGCTCAGGGCCATCCTCACGGTGCAGGGCTCCTTGACTGGCGATCCCACGTCTGTCATCAGCTCGAACATCGGCATGACCGTCAACGGTGTCACAGGGCAAAGTTGCCAAGTGGTGGCGCCCATGCTGGTTGGGAGCTGCACGGCCGATGCTTCCGTAAATCCTGGCGACTTCGTCCAAATCCAGGGGACGCTTGACATCTACCCCACCGCAACCATTAATCCTAACTCGACTGGGTCGACTTCGGCGACCATGAACTATGACGGCAAACAGAAGAAGAATGGAGCTAGGTTTGCCTTTGTGCTGGTGGACTCTTCCGGACGTGTGATCAACAGCGTGCCCATCGTCACGGCTTCGGGAGCAACGTACCCTACGAAATGATTCTTTCGTTGAACGCAAGTCAGGTAAGCGTAGCTGTAGAGAAGAGCATGCCGTAGCTCGGGTTGAGTAACGGGGCTGACCGTATCCACGGAGGCCGTCACGCCGGCGCAAGCCGGTGCGGCGGCCTCCTTATTTTTGAATGAAACGAAATTCAGATGAGGAGGATGGAGATGAAATTTCACAGTTTAGCTCTTGTGTTTCTGGCAGCGACGGCGTTCGCCAGTAAGCCCAGCGCAGATGTTCCTTTGACGACGTATCTCAGCGACTTCAACGCCACCGGCACGGCTTACTACGTCCAGAGCGACGGCCAAGCAGGGCCGGCACGTGGCGTGGCCGGTGAGTATGACAACAACTATCAGAACGTAATCTCCGTTCTGAATGCCAATACCTACAATGGGCTGCCCCCAGGCGATTGGACGCTTGATCTGCTCAGCTCAACCTCACGCACGATGCGGCTAACTCTCAGCTCGCTGAACGAGATTCAGCCTGGCCAGCCAGGTTACACCGTTCCACCCAATCCTCCTTTTCTTGGAACGACCTCGTTGGTATCGCGCTTTGCGGAATATTGCACAGCTATTGGTTTGGATTTGGGAACGATGACCGCCGTGAATCAGACCATCCAATGTCCGGCGATCTTCCGCTTTGACTGGAACAGCAGCTTGTACTATCGCGTGTACATGACGGGTACATGGGGCGGCAGCGCGCCTGAGTCGACCTATGTCCAAATCCAATGTAATGGCTTGGGCACAAACGGCTATTGCAACGACTGGTACATTGATCCCATTCCGATGTCGAATGGAGATGGCACCTTCAGCCCTGGCCACGCGATCGGCAGGCTGGTTGCTATAACGACCAAGGGAACAGGGACTTTCACCAATGAAGGCGATTTTTATATGACCTTTCACATTCACGTGACCCGGCCTTGAGGGCATCGCAATAAGCGTCGAACTCACCGACAGGGTGGCGCGCGGTTACCGCGCAGTCGACGACCAAATTAACGCAGCTCCATAATTTGCGCGCCGCCCGACGTTGTTTGTTGAAAAGCACAGGACACGTTGCACACGTTCACGCTTAGTCATTCGGAGCCCTTGGGTCGAGGCTTTGGATTGAATCGCTGAGCTTTGGAGAGCTGGCATCAACGACTCTTCAGATCCGGCGGGCCTCGCGGATTGTGCCTGAGATTCTTCGTCATGATACTTTCTGATCGACCTGAGAGAGGAATACCGCGCGTTGCTGGGCGGGCACAAGCTGCAAGCTGAACCCCGGCCTGTCGTCTAAACAGCAGTTGTAGATGTTGTGAAAGATGATCGACAAAGCGGAATTAATGCCGATTGGCTACAGCATCCGCTTGGCAGAAATTGCTGAAGCTCAATCCCGATCTTCCGTAGAAAACCAGGCGGAGCACCCGATCGATGTTAGCGGAAGCAGAGTAAGACCGCGGTTGCAGAACAGCAGTACGTAAGGTCCTTACTCACTGACTTTGCTTGGTGTTCATCGGAACCTTTTCATTCAGCGCTTCCAATACTCCGAGTCGAGCAGTCTCATTTTCGCCTCCGATCGAGGGCGGCTGAACCTCTTCCAGGTAACGCCATGCAGTGTGAGAGGGCAGGGAATTGCCGTCCGCATGCCCCTCGCCTGCCCTTTCACATAAGAGAGCGAATCCCAGGGTCTGGCTGAGCTGATGCAACAGCTTGCGCGCAAATCGTTGCGCAGTTTGCTCGTCGCGCAAGGTGACCGCCACCGCATTGCCATCATCTCTTAGTCGCTGCGCCAGAGCTGCACGCAAACCATCCAGCAGTGCCGCAGCTGATCAATTACGCTTCGAACCCGGTCGCGATAAAGCTCCCAGCCTCGATACCGAGGCGCCAGTATGCGGAGCAACTCTAGCGCTTGAAGGTTGGCAGGGCCTTCCCACACGGTTAATACCTGAGCATCGCGCAGCAAGCGAGCTACAGGATAATCGCTGGTGTAACCGTTGCCGCCAATCAGCTCGAGCGCTGAGCGTGCCGACTCGATCGCATATTCCGCAGTCAGATATTTCGCGAGTGCGGTCACCAGTCGCAGCCAATTGCTATGCTCCGGGGTTTGCTGCACGATGTCGAAAGCCGCGGCGGCTTCGAAGGCCAGCAAAGCTCCAGCTTCGAACTCCACACGCATGCGCAGCAATTCGTCCTGCACCATTGGATAGTCGGTCAGAACGTGACCAAACGCAGTGCGGGTTCGCGACCATGCCAATGCTTCTTGCAGGCAGCGTCGCTGAACTCCCACCGACCCAACTGCGTTGTGTACGCGGCTGTATTCCAGGGCTTCCATCATCAGCTTGAAACCGGCCGGTGGCGGCGCAACTTCAATCGCCTCGGCGCCAAGCAAGTCAATCTCGCCTGTCGCCAGACCTCTAGTTCCGAGCTTGTCTTTGAGTCTGCGAATTCGAAAGTGGTTCGCTTCTCCATTTTCCAAATGGCTCGGCACGAGATAGAGGCCAAGACCCGGCGAGCCCGAAGGCGCTCCCTCAGGGCGCGCTGTTGCCAATGCCAGGCCGCTGTTGGCGTTGCTTGCAAACCACTTCAGGCCGTGCAGAGCGAAGCGCGTTCCATTAGGTACGGCGACCGTAGTCGTCGCGCCCACATCGCTGCCACCAGTCAGTTCGGTTGCCCATGTTCCTCCAGTCTTTGCATGCCCGTCCATGCGAATCAAATCGTAGAGATAATGCTGTCGAACATCTTCCTGCGCGTGGCAACCCAAAACGTACGCGACCGCTCCCGTGAGTGTCACCGGGCAATGCAGGCTGATGTCCGCCTGCGCCAGCAGATATCCCATGGTGAACGTGAGCAAGTGTGGTGCCTTGTCAACGAAGGGCAGTCCAATGATTCCGCGACGGTAAAGTTCCTGGTGCTGCTCCTCATACCAGCGATTGGCTACGATCCGATTGACGAGCTCGCCTTTGCGATCGTAGGTCTCGACTGAGGGAGCCGCGTAACGATCGGTGTAATTCGCCTGTGCATCTACCTCCGTGAGTACCCAGTCGCGGAACTCCGCCAATTGGGCGGAGTACTGCGCCATTTGCGGCACACGAGAGTTCAAACAGGGTTCAAGGTAGGGATCGTAACTGTGCGAGCTGTTCATGACGTGCCTTTCGGACAGAAGAACCGACCACGAAGAGCTTAAACCTGAAGGCGCAGGGCAGGGCAACCCGAAGATAGGTTGCTACCCATCCGAGCGGTGAAGCAATGGTATACGCCGTTGGCAACCAACAGGCCATCGAATGACACGCTTAACCATTCTTCGCGAGCACCGTCTTCTCAGATTGATACAATTCTCAAGTTCGTGCAGGTAACCTGCTGCGCAGGTAAGAACGTTGCTCACAACTGAACCAACGATTTCCCATTTTGGACTCATCCATGGTATCCGCTGTGCAAAATGCCACAGTGAACAAGGCCATCGGCCACTACCGTTGGACCATCTGTGCGTTGCTGCTATTCTCCACCACCATCAACTATATGGACAGGCAGGTCTTGGGGTTGCTCAAGCCCGTCTTGATGCCGAATCTCCATTGGACCGAAGCTGACTTCGGTGACATCGTTGCCAGCTTTTCGCTGCTTTACGCTTTCGGTTATGTCGGCGTCGGTCGATTCATGGACAAAATTGGGGTCAAAATCGGACTTCCCACGGCAGTGGCTTCATGGAGCTTGTTCGCTTGCCTGCACGCCGCGATGAGTAGTGTGTTTGGCTTCAAGGTTGCGCGCGGATTGTTGGGCCTCGCCGAAGGCGGCAACTTTCCGGCTTCTATCAAAACGGTAGCCGAGTGGTTCCCCGCACGAGAGCGCAGCCTCGCCACCGGCATCTTCAACGCTGGCAGCAATATCGGGGCTGTTGTGGCACCGATCATGGTGCCTCTGATTGTGGTGCACTGGGGCTGGCGACCGGCCTTTGTAGTCACCGGGGCAATCGGATTCGCGTGGGTAATCGTGTGGCTGCTTATTTACAGAAACCCAGATGAGAATCCCAAGCTCTCCGCCGCGGAATTAGCTTACATCCGAAGTGATCCCGCATCGCCAATGATCCGAATTCCATGGCTGGAATTGCTTCGTTATCGTGGGACATGGGCCTTCATAGCCGGAACCTGCCTGAGCGCGCCTGTTTGGTGGTTCTATCTCAATTGGGTGCCGGGCTTTCTTGACGCCCGCTATCACGTAAACCTGATGGCAGCGATGCTTCCCTTGATCATCATCTACTGCATGGCCGACATCGGGAGCATCGGCGGAGGTTATCTTTCTTCGCTCCTCATTCAGCGTGGCGTCAGGACGCTGCGCGCGCGCAAGATCGCTTTCTTGGTCTCCGGTCTCTGCGTGGTGCCCGTGTTTAGCGCGGCACGGGTGTCAAACGTTTGGATCGCAGTTCTGCTAATTGGAGTTGCCGCTGCCGCCCACCAAGGCTATTCGGCGAACTTGTACACCATTGTTTCAGACACCATGCCGCAAAACTCAATCGCCTCGGTAGTTGGGCTAGGCGGCTTCAGCGGCTATATCGTGGGCGTTTTCGTCTCCATGGGAATCGGCCGTTTGCTGGACACCACCCGTGGAAACTATCAAGTCCTTTTTGCCATCGCCTCATCGCTCTACCTGATTGGATTGGCGATCATGCACGTCATTCTCCCGAAGACCGGATCGGGTCTAACGCCCGCCGGCATTGAGGCGTAAAGATCATATAAGCCATGAGCATTCTCAATGACGACAGGTTACTCCCGGCCGAAACTGAGACTCGCCGTATCGCCCGGCGGCTCTACGCCGAGATATGTGCTCTTCCCATCCTGAGTCCGCACGGGCACACCAATGCCGAATGGTTCGCCACGGATGAGCCATTTCCCAATCCCGCTCAACTGTTCATCGTTCCTGACCACTACATTTTCCGGATGCTTTACAGCCAGGGCATTCCTCTTTCCAGCTTGGGCATTGGTCCAGAGTCCTCAGCCGACCCAAGGAAGGTCTGGCGACTTTTTGCCGAGCATTACTACCTGTTTCGCGGAACTCCGACTCGCATCTGGCTCGATTACGCCTTCGAAACGCTCTTCGGGCTAGAAACGCGTCTGGGTGCAACGAACGCCGACGAATACTACGACTCGATCTCCGAGCATTTGCAGCGTGCAGAATTTCGCCCTCGCGCATTGCTGGCTCGGTTCCGAATCGAAGTGCTCGCCACCACCGATTCGCCGCTCGACTCACTCGAACATCACAAGACGCTCCAGTCGCTGGGCCTGCAAACAACTGTCTTGCCAACGTTTCGGCCCGATCCTGTTGTGGATCCCGATTTCGGCGGGTTTCAACAGAATGTTGAGCGTCTGGGCCACGCGACCAGAGAGGACACCGCAACCTGGTCGGGCTATCTTACTGCACTGCGGAAAAGCCGTGAGCGCTTTAAGGCTTTGGGCGGCACAGCGACGGATCATGGCCATCCGACTCCCGCCACAGCCGATCTCAACCCGTCAGCGGCGGCTACGCTGTTTGAGAAGATCCTTGCTCGCAAGTCCTCGCCCGAGGACCATGAACTGTTCCGTGCGCAAATGCTCACCGAGATGGCCGCTATGAGCCTCGACGATGGCCTCGTCATGCAGATTCATTCTGGCAGCTTTCGTAATCACAACACGCGTCTGTATGAGCGATTTGGCCGTGACATTGGGGCCGATATTCCCATGGCAACGGATTACGTACACAACTTACGCCCGTTGCTGCAGCGCTTCGGCAACGAGACGGCGCTCACTATCATTCTCTTTACGCTTGACGAATCGACCTACAGCCGTGAACTCGCGCCATTAGCCGGGCACTATCCGTGTCTGAAGCTTGGGCCGGCATGGTGGTTTCATGACAGCCCGGAAGGCATGATGCGCTTTCGCGAGCAGACCACCGAAACCGCGGGGTTCTATAACACCGTCGGATTCAACGACGATACGCGGGCCTTCCTTTCTATTCCGGCGCGCCACGACGTTGCTCGCCGCGTGGATTGTGCTTTTCTAGCGCGATTGGTCGCCGGCCATCGCCTCGACGAAGACGAAGCCGTGGAGGTCGCCAGAGACCTTGCCTACAACTTGGTTCGTCGCACGTATCATCTGTGATTTGGCAAACGCGTATCCTCTAGCTAAGGGAGGTGCATGAGCCTTTACCTCAGCCTCGGCAACCACCAGGCAGCCCTGACATCCTCCGAGCTGCAGTCGGCCCTGTTTCAGGCGCTCAGCAAACTCGGTAAGAAACATCGTGTACTTGTCGTACCTCCAGACATCACCCGCCTACACTCTTACGCCGGCGATCTTACGCGCTTCGTCCACGTTTACTACGGCGATGTGCTGAAGACCATCCTTCCCGCAGTCGGCACGCACAGAGCAATGAGCCCGACGCAGTTGACGCAGATGTTCGGAGACATTCCGCACAACTTGTTTCGTGCACATAACTGGCGAACCGACGTGATCACGCTGGGCGAAGTACCTTCCGAATTCGTTCACCAACAGTCCGAGGGCAAACTCAGCTACTCCTGGCCCGCCGAGGTAAACCACCTCATTGTGGAGGGCGGCTTCGATCTCGTGCTTTCCCTTGGTCAGGTCGTGCCACACGAAGTCATCGGCATGGCCAATTACAACAAGAACATCCTTGTTGGAGCCGGAGGTTCATTGAGCATCGGACGCAGCCATTTTCTTGGCGCAGTTTACGGCATGGAGCGCATTATGGGTCGGGCCGACAACCCAGTGCGTCGCGTCCTGAATTACGCTGCCGATCATTTCCTCAGCCACATTCCGATCGTTTACATTCTTACGGTTATCGGCACGGATGCCGATGACAAACCCGTCGTACGTGGGCTGTTCATTGGTGATGACAACAAATGCTTCGAAAGGGCCGCTGACTTAAGTGTGCAAGTGAACATCCAAATTCTTGAGCGCCCAATTCAAAAGGCGATCGTGTACTTGAACGATGCCGAATTCCACAGCACATGGCTGGGCAACAAAGCCATTTACAGAACGCGTATGGCGCTTGCGGATGGTGCCGAGCTGATTGTCCTCGCGCCTGGTGTAAAGGCGTTTGGCGAAGACTCTTGCATTGACCAGTTGATCCGCAGATATGGGTACCGTGGAACGTCGGCCACCCTCCGGGCGGTAAAAGAAAACCCCGAACTGGCGGAGAATCTGGGTGCGGCCGCCCACCTCATCCACGGTTCTTCCGAAGGGCGGTTCACGGTGATCTACTGTCCCTGCGGATTGGGGCGTGAGGAAGTCGAAGGTGCCGGCTTCTGCTATGGCAATTTGGCTGCCATGATGTCGCAGTATGATCCGGCAAAACTCCGCGATGGGTACAACACCGTCTCAGGCGAAGAAATCTTCTATGTTTCGAATCCGGGGCTTGGGCTCTGGTCGGTGAAAGAGCGGTTCCAGCAGGCGTAGCGGGTGCCCAAAAGCGGCTGGTAACTGGTCGCCTGTAACTAGTGATTAGTAACTAGGCGCGGCGTAGCTCCCGGATAAAAAGTACCGCCAGCACGGAGTGGAATAAGACGGCAGGCCACAGGAGGAGCCCGGCGCCGCCGCCCTCGCCCACCATGACGAGATATAGCGTTACCACTATGGTGTAGGTCAGCATTCCGTAGGCAGGCTGGCCGGGCGTATCGCTTGGCCAGCAGGCGACACCGAGACCCAACAATCCTATGCCAGCGATGCGGCTCACGAGGATGCCCGCACCAGTGACGTCCGCGGCGAACAATATGCGCCCCACGATCGGTGGATACGCGAGCAAGGTGAGACCAGTGTTGGCCTCGGCGAGAGGGTCAGTCTAAGTAGCGTCTTCACTGCACACTCCGTTTCAAATTTCGCTGCGGCCCCTCGAAAGCTTCTAACTCCCTAGGAGCCCAATGGCACGCGAGGCGATGGCCAGCACCGTTATCAGCGCGATGAAACCTTCTGCCATCATTAACAGTTTGGCGCGGGTGGTCATGGGCATGGCCTCGGCTGGTGTGAATGCCGCCGCGGTGCAGAAGGCCAGGAACAGGTAGTCCACGAATGTGGGCCGCCATGGAGGTAGCGACTCATCGTCGGCTCCTTCGCGAGGAAAGAGCCAGTCGGGCGCGCCGGGTTTCTGGTTCGCACGGGCCACACTGCCGCCGCGGTCCACGCGCCAGTACGCGACCGAGAACACCAGCAGGTTACTGGCCCATAGCGAAATACTGGAATTCAGCAGTTGAATCCCTGTGATTCCGTTTGGCGGCGTAACCATTTTGACGAACAGATCCTTTAGATCGAAGACCATCCCCACGACACCAAGGACAACAAAGAGCATCGTGATTATGCCCTCAATCTGCAGCCACCGCTGTTTCGCGGAACTCAACCACAGTCCGGCCATCGGTGCAATCAACACGCCAGTGAGGAGAAGAACCATCCAAGGAGGAAACGCCCTGACGCGGCCGGGGAGAAGACTCAAGGCAAACGCAACGATGATTGCCAATACGATAGGCCACCGTGGTTCGAGTTCTAATTGCGGGGCGGTTTCTGTCATCACTCACCAGCTTGAAGTTTCGCGCACTTTTAGGATCCATGTGAACAGCAAGTCCCTTTCGACTCGCTGTGCTTGCTCAGGGTCTCGCCTGCCGGCTCTCTCGCTCCGCTCACGCCAGCACCCTGATCGACTCTGATTTCAGCGTTTGCTGCATCCGCAACAGACGCGGATCGGGATAGAACAGGGCGAGCGCTCCGCTCAGGTTGATGCCTACTTACCGTTCCCACCCTCTCAAAACGGAAAAAAGATGGGGACCCGATGATCATTTCGCGGTACATGAATGCCACCCTACCGAAAGAAGGCAGTAAGGGGTGGGGTACCCGGCACTATTTCCTACTTCTTGCTCCGCGCATGCTGATCGAAGAACTGTATATGGCAAGCGCCTCGCGATACAGGACCTCCTCGCGGACCTTGTCTTCTACCATGGCGTTGAACTCTTCGACGGTCGGCTGGCGGTGCCATTGCGAGACGAAGTACAGATCCATCTGCCGCAGTTCATCAAGGCTCACAACGATCTGATGCGGGGACTCGATGCCCATGCGTCCACGATGCAGATAAGCATGGATGGCAAAGAGGGCAGCGCCAATCAGCAGGAAGTGGACTAGCGGCTCGCGCAGCCAGCGCTTGAGCGCCCGCGGAATCGTCAAAGGGTGCAGCTTGGACTGGGTTCCTGACTGCCCGGCAGGCTCAGCAACCGAAGGAGAACTCATTGTTCGGATTACCTTGTTCAGTAATTGTAATGCCTTGTATGAGGTTGGCGGGGGCCGAGACGTGCCGCTTCAATCGAGTCGACAGTAGCAGTAGAGGAATTGCTGTGTGGTTTCAGATGGGGTGTGGTGCGACTCCGTGGAACTCTCGACTAACCGGAAACGCGTGCCAAACTCACGGTGGAGCGAGTCGGCGTCATAGCGCATCACTTCGAGGCCGCTACATTTTGTGGGGCCTTCCGGGCCAAATGCGCTGACAATGACGTGTCCGCCCGGCTTGACGCTGCGCGCGACCTGCCGCACATAGGCAGTCCGTTGTTCTGGTGCGGTAAGAAAATGAAATACCGCGCGATCATGCCAGACGTCGTACGCTCGCGGTTCCAGTTCGACTTTGGTAATGTCGGCGACAAGCCAATGCACCTGCTCGGCGGCCAATCCCAATCGGCTTTTCGTGACGTCGATTGCGGCCTGAGAGATATCAAGGATGGTGATGTTTGTATATCCGCGAAGGAGCAGATCGTCAACGAGAGTGGATTCGCCTCCGCCGACATCGATGATGGAGGGGGAGCGAGCATCGGCCGCTCGTTCGATCAAGGCGAGGGATGTCTCCAAGTGCTCTCGATACCAACTGACCGCGTCTGGAGCCTTGGTCGTGTATACCTTGTCCCAGTGTGACTTTGTATCCATGGGAACACGCTACGCCCAACAGTTTACAACTCATCTTGCCTGGGAAGTCTGCGAGCCGCGTCTTTTGGACATGGCATGGCAGCTCCGGAACAGCCGACGAAGATTTCCGCCAAGCAATCACGGCCGGGATCAACATTGTGCACATCAACACTGAATTGCGGCTCGCCTCGAGGCAGGGATTGGAGCGGGGCTTGTCCAAGCAACCAGGAGAGGTAGCACCCTACAAAATCCTCCCACTGGCTGTCGAATCGGTGAAGCAGGTGGTTATTTCGCGCTTAAAACTGTTGAACGGAAATTGAAGGTTCGACCAACGGAGGGTCTCATAGTCGCGAAACGACCTCTTCGATCTCATCGCGGGTAGTTGTTCGGCCAAGGCTGAAGCGAACTGCGCCCATACCGATTTCCAGTGGAACATTCATAGCTTTCAATACTGGCAAAAGCTCTACGGATCCAGAGTGGCAGGCGGAGCCCGTGGAAGCAGCCACCCCTTCCAGGCCACCGAGAATGGTCGATCCGATCTTTCCCCGGAAGCTGATGTTCAGGGTGTTGGGCAATCTTTGAGTCGGGTGTCCATTCAGGACCACTCGGTCGCCAAACCGTGCCTGCAACGACTCCCAGAAGTGATCGCGCAGTTGGCGTGTCGATTCCACCCCCACCCACGACCGCGCCAGTTCACAAGCCGCACCTAACGCGACATCCAGCAGGATGTTTTCGGTACCGGCGCGGCGGCCTGATTCGTGGCCGGCTCCGTGAATCAGCGGCTCAAGGCGAACACCCTTGCGGACATAAAGAGCGCCAACGCCCTTCGGCGCATAGAACTTATGGCCGGCAATCGACAGAAGGTCCACACCCAGTTCGTCAACGTAGGTAGGGATCTTGCCTACAGACTGCGCCGCATCGGTGTGAAAGAGGACGCCGTGCTCATGGGCAATACGCGCAATTTCGGAGATCGGCTGCAGGGTCCCGACCTCGTTGTTGGCGTGCATCACCGAAATAAGGATGGTGCGAGGCATCAGCGCCCGGCGGACATCGTCCGGATCGACTCTGCCAAAGCGATCCACCGGGAGGTAGGTGACCGCCGCTCCCAGACGCTCAAGAAAACGACATGGGTTGAGAACCGCGGGGTGTTCAATCTGAGTGGTGATGATATGGCCGCCTTGGCCACCCTCGGCGAAGAACACACCTTTCAGCGCGTGGTTATCCGATTCGCTTCCGCCGCTGCTGAAGACAACCTCGTCCGAACCGCAACCCAACAAAGCCGCGACTTGTGTCCGTGCTTTCTCGACGGCCTGTCGCGCCAGCAAGCCGGCCCAGTGCCCACTCGATGGATTGCCGAACGGCTCGCTCAGTACCTGACTGATTGCGGTTGCCACTTCGGGCGCGATTGGCGTCGTGGCATTGAAATCGAGATAGATGTGGTGGGGCAGCATTGCTGTTGTCAGAAGTTGGCTTGTTCCGCAGGGCTAACGATGTGTCCTGTCGCAAGGGTAGCAGAGAAGCGCCCTAGCAGACGCTCATATAGATGAAACTGCCTTTGCGGAAAGCGTATTTGCCGCGGCTATAGCCGAGAATCATTGATGATATGGTTCGCCAGGCTAAGGCCCGGCGCTTTTCGCCTAGTACTTCGGAACGCTCGGGTCTACCTTGTCGGACCAGGCAAGGATGCCGCCAGCAAGGTTCTTCACCTTCGTGAAGCCAGCCTGGCGAAGCAGCGTCACCGCCTTGGCGCTGCGTGCTCCGCTGCGGCAGTGGGTCACGATTTCGCGGCTCGAGTCCAGCTCGTTCATGCGCGCGGGAAGGTCGCCCAGCGGAATGAGATATCCGCCGAGATTGCAGATCTGATACTCGTGTGGCTCGCGGACGTCGAGGATGAAGACGTCATCGCCTGCATCGAGTTTGGATTTCAGTTCCTCGGGGCGAATTTCCGGAACGGTGGAGATCTGCGGAGCTTCCTCGCCTCGGATACCACAGAACTGGTTGTAGTCGATCAGCTCGTGGATCGTGGGATTTGCACCGCAGGCTGGGCAGTCCGGGTTTTTGCGCAGACGGAGTTCGCGGAAGTGCATGCTGAGTGCATCGACCAGCAGTAGGCGGCCAATGAGTGGCTCGCCCGAGCCGAGAATGAGCTTGATGACCTCGGTCGCCTGGATTACGCCGAGCAGTCCGGGAAGGATTCCAAGCACGCCCCCTTCGGCGCACGACGGCACCAGCCCGGGCGGTGGCGGCTCGGGATAAAGGCAGCGATAGCAGGGGCCGTCTGCGACAGCGAAGACGCTGGCCTGTCCTTCGAAGCGAAAGATGGAAGCGTAAACGTTGGGCCTGCGCGTAAGCACACAGGCATCATTTACCAGGTATCTGGTAGGGAAGTTGTCGGTGCCATCGGCAACGATGTCGAACTCACGAAACAGGTCGAGCGCGTTAGCGCTGCTGAGCCTGGTTTCGAACTTGCGAATGTTGATGAAGGGATTCATCGCAGCGAGCTTCTCCGCGGCTGAATCGAGTTTGGGGCGGCCCACGTCGTCGGTGGTGTGAATGATCTGGCGCTGCAGATTGGTGGAGTCCACCACGTCGAAATCAACCAGGCCGAGGGTGCCAACACCGGCTGCGGCGAGATATAGCGCAAGTGGCGAGCCGAGTCCGCCGGCGCCTATGCAGAGCACGCGCGCGGCTTTCAGCTTCTGCTGGCCGGCCATGCCAACCTCGGGCATGATCAGATGGCGCGAGTAGCGCAGAACTTCTTCGTTGGTGAGGGTCGGCGCTTGCGGGCTGGTGAGCGTTGCCATTAGAAACTCCTGGGAAAGACGCGCGATGAATCTGGCCTCTACTTGAGGCAGCCTCCAGCGACAGAAGGAATGATCGACAGCGTGTCGTTCGGTCCCACTGGCGTGCTCTCGTTCTGGAGGTAGCGGATGTCTTCGTCATTCACGTACAAGTTCACAAATCTGCGCAGCTTGCCATCGTCGGAAAACAGTTGTTTGCGCAGGTCAGGATAGCGGGAAGTCAGCTCGCGCAGGACTTCGTCAACCGAGCCTGCGGGAAGTTCAACGCTGGCCTGCTTGCCCGCATAAGGGCGAAGTGGGGTAGGGATCAGGATCTTCATATTTGGTTATTAATGATGCCACATTCGGCGGGCCGGATTCATGGAGGCGGTCGTAGCGACCTCATGGCATCTTTATCTCTTCATCTTGAAACGACTTGCTCTCGTCTAGTCCCGTGAGTTCAAAGGAATTGGTTTCCGTTGCCGCGCCATTCAGCACGCTGGTGATGACGTAGGAGCAGCCCGTCCAATATGCTTCTTCAAGGTCGGTTTTCGACCAACGAGCGGGATGCTGAGGGTGAGAGTGATAGAAGCCCACGATCTCCTGATCGCGCTCGCGGGCCTGCCGCTGGACGCGGACGAGCTCACGCGGGTCGATGACGTAACGATTATGCGGCGAGTCGGACCGCTGATTGGCGCATCGTACAGTTGCCTGCACGACTTTGGATCCATCTTCCTCGAAGTTGCCGAGTAATACGCCGCAACATTCGTGGGGAAAAGTCTCTTCGCCGTGCTTGCGGAGGTCACTCCAATGAGCTTTCGTGAGTGAAAGAGTCATGATTTAGATTTCGAAGTCGTCCCAGACCCGCTCGCTCCAGTACCGGTCAGCGCCATCGGGACAGATCGTCACGATCACCGAATCGCGCTCGGCGTCTTTGGCTACGCGAAGGCTGCCAACCATCGCAGCTGCGGCTGAGATGCCGACCAAAACCCCTTCTTCACGGGCCAACCGCTTGGTCATGGCGTAGGCGTCTTCGGTGGCGATGAACAGGTTCTCATCGGCAATGGTCTCGTCGTAGATTTGCGGGACGATGGAAGTTGACATATGCTTCGCGCCTTCGATGCCATGGAACGGGGAATCCGGCTGTAACGAAACACAGCGAACGTTGCGGTTTAATTCCTTCAACCGCCGTGATGTGCCGACAAACGTGCCGCTGGTACCGAGCATAGCAACGAAATACGTGATGCGTCCTTCCGTCTGTCGCCAGATCTCTTCGGCGGTGCCGTAATAATGCGCAAGCCAGTTCGCAGGATTGGAGTACTGATCCGCATAGAAATACTTGTGCGGTTCGGAAGCAGCGATCTCTCGAGCCTTCCGGATGGCACCGTCTGAACCTTCACCCGGATCGGTGTAGATGATCTCCGCACCGTAGGAGCGGACGATGCGTGAACGTTCCGGCGACACGTTTGTAGGTATGCACAAGGTGACAGGGAAACCTTCCGCCGCTCCCAGCATTGCGTAAGCAATTCCGGTGTTGCCGCTGGTGGAATCGAGGAGGATTTTGCCAGGGCCGAGTTTTCCGGTTCGCCGGGCGTCGGCCACGATACTCGCGGCTGCCCGGTCTTTTACTGATCCGCCGGGATTGACCCACTCGGCTTTGGCCAACACCTCTACGCCTTTGGAGTTTCGGGTCACGCGTTGAAAGCGCAGCAAGGGGGTATTGCCAATTCGCTCGAGCAGAGTCAGCCCTAGTACTTTCGACACCGGTGCGATCTTGCGAGCCGCCTCACTCATAGTTATTGGATTGAGAGAAAACCTAGCGGATGATCAATCTGTGGCGAAGTCAGGCCTGAAACGGGCGAAACCAAGGAAATTAGCTCCGAAGCGGGCTAACAATACCCGCTTCGGGTTCCTAGAGAAAACAGGTTTCAGGCCGTTCACGACCGCTTACGCCTTCGGCTGTGGCACGATCCGGAGATAAGGCCGGGGCGCCTTCCATCCGTTGGGATACACCTTCTTCGCTTCTTCGTCCGAGACAGAACCTGAGATGATCACGTCATCACCCTGCTTCCAGTTTACCGGCGTGGCGACCTTGTGCTTTGCGGTCAATTGCAGCGAGTCGATCACGCGCAGCACTTCATCGAAGTTGCGACCGGTCGTCATCGGGTAGACGATGACCAGTTTAATTTTCTTGTCGGGACCAACCACAAAGACGTTGCGCACAGTCATGTTGTCGGCCGGAGTCCTGCCCTGGCTGGTCCCTCCCGAGCTCGCCGGCAACATTCCGTAGAGCTTCGCGATGCTGAGATCCGGGTCGCCGATGATCGGGTAATTGGGCGCATAGCCCTGGGTTTCTTTGATGTCGCTGGCCCAGCGCTTATGGTCGTCCACAGGGTCGACGCTGATGCCGATAATCTTGACGTTCCGTTTCTCGAAATCGGGCTTCATCTTAGCCATGTATCCAAGTTCGGTGGTGCACACCGGCGTGAAATCTTTGGGGTGTGAAAACAGAATCGCCCATGAGTCGCCAATCCAATCATGGAACCGGATGTGGCCATCCGTTGTTTCGGCTTCGAAATCCGGAGCCACATCACCAATTTGAAGAGCCATTGCTTCCTCCTTGAACTTCGCACGAGAAAATTACTGCTGAATTTAGACAAGTATATCTCTACCGCAGGCGGGGAATGCAAAGCCGAGGTAGGGAAGCCACTTGGCTGTGATGATGCGATGTAGCCGGGGCTGCAGAGGAGATGATCGGGGCTAAATTGCTGAAAAGAATGGGGACACGAGCGAACCGCTGAAAGCTGTATCAAGGTGCCCATGGTGACCAGTGAAACCTAGGCGGCACCAACAACCTATTCGGGCGTCGCGAGCCCAAAAATAAGGGCACTTCAAGAATCGCGATCTGCTGCCGTGGACCATTCGCTATCCACATCGCTCACTGGCTGTTACCTTGCTTTAACACATTGTTCACAAAAACTCGTTCTAATAAGGGCGAAATCCCAATCCATCCGAGAGAGCAGCAAGGGATCCAGAACACACTTAAACGCTAGCTATGGTGGAGCGGAACTGATGCGCAATGTGGTGCATGAGCTGGGCTCATTGCTGGCGTATTCACGATAAGGGAGGATGCATGCAGCGGGCCCTGAAAGCGCTGTGTATTGGTGTGTTGCTGGCTGTGGCCTTTGCCGAGAGCGGCTTTGCCCAAAGGGCACTGACCTGGCAGGAGGTTCGCGACAAATTCCGCGTCGCCAATCCCACCCTTCGTGCAGGACAAATTGCCGTCGAAGAGGCCCGCGCACAAGAAATCACCGCCTACCTCCGCCCCAACCCGACCCTAACGATAATCGCCGACCAGATTGATCCATTCCCAATCGGTCCGCCGCATGGAGCATTTGCGTACTTTCTACCAGTGGGAAGTGGGAGCTATCTGCTAGAGCGACGGCACAAGCGGGGATTGCGGCTTGAGAGTGCGCAAGAAGCAACCAAGATTGCGATTTCAAACCAGGCAGACCTGGAAAGGATTTTGGTTTTCAATCTACGCATGGCGTTCGTGCAGACGCTTCAAGAGAAGGCGATTCTAAACCTTGCAAAGGAGAACCTGGCGTATTACGACCACGTTCTGGAGATCAGTCGCGAGCGCTACAGGGTTGGCGGAATCGCGCGGGTGGATCTCGACCGGCTCGAACTGCAGCGCGTGCAGTACGAATCCGATTTGCAGACGGCGGAAGTCAGCCTGCGGACGGCAAAAATTCAGCTGCTTGCATTTCTCAATGACCGAACTCCTGTAGATCAGTTCGACGTTAATGGCGCGTTCGACTTCACCGAGCAAACTCCACCTCTGGACGAGGTCCGACAAACGGCACTGGACTCGCGACCGGATTTAAGGGCGGCGATGGAGTCGGTGGACAAGGCGCATACGGATAACCGTCTGGCATGGGCCAACGGCTCCACTGACCCGACTATCGGCGCCGACATCGGGCGTAATCCGCCGATCGATCTGTACTTCGGCGTTAGCGTCAATTTTCCGCTGCGCATCTTCGATCGCAACCAGGGAGAAAAGAAGCGCACACAACTCGATATCGGCCGCAACGAACAACTGGTTCAGGCGGCACGGGCGCAGGTCTTCAGCGATGTCGATTCCGCCTATGCCACGGTCGTCAGCACGGTGATTTTGCTCAAGCCCTACAAGGAGCGATATCTGCGGCAGGCGACCAGCGTGCGAGACACAATCGAGTTTTCCTATCAGCATGGCGCTGCATCGCTGCTCGATTTCCTGAATGCCCAGGCAGATTACCGTACAGTTCAGGTCACTTACCTGAACTTGATCGGTTCTTATCTCGACGCTACCAACCAACTGAATCTTGCTGTAGGACGCGAGGTGATCCCATGAAGCGCGTGGAAATGGCAGCACTCGCCCTAGCCGCGGCCTTATGCGCAGCGAACATGGCCTGTAGCGGCGGCAAAAGCAATCCGGAAGCCGAAGCGCCACCTCCAGTCAAAGTTGAGGAAGTGGCTGACCGCAACCTGTTTAGAGTCGATCAACCGGAAAGGTTCAAGTTGGTAGAGGCAGCCGAGCACCTGGCCGCTCCGGAGCTCAACGTCACCGGAACCGTCACTCCCGATATCTCGCGTGCCGTTCCCGTGATTTCACTGGCGACCGGCCGTGTGGTGGAAATCCATGCCCGTCTAGGAGACATGGTCGAGAAGGGACAACTGCTGCTCAAGGTGCAGAGTGCCGATATCTCGGGCGCCTACTCGGATTACCAGAAGGCCGTGGCTGACGAGAAACTTGCCAACACTCAGTTGGAACGCGCGAAGATCCTCTTCGACCGTGGGGCGATTTCTCAGAACGACCTTCAGGTGGCCGAGGACACTGCAGAAAAGGCCAAGGTTGATGTGCGGACGACTGCGGAAAGGCTTCGGGTACTGGGTAGTACAAACCTTGATCATCCCAGCGGCATCGTGGAGATACGTGCGCCAATCTCCGGCTACATCACCGACCAACAGGTTACGAACGCGGCAGGAGTGCCCGGTCTAGGCTCACCGAACCCCTTCACCATTTCCGACCTGAGTACCGTCTGGATCATATGTGACGTTTACGAAAACAATCTCGCCAGCGTGCGCCTTGGGGACAAGGCTGACATCCGGTTGAGCGCCTATCCCAATCAGGTCTTCACGGGAACCATCAGCAATATAGGTCCCGTGCTAGATCCGAACATCCGGGCCGTCAAGGTCCGCATTCAAATGGACAACCCTGGGCTCATGCGCCCGGGGATGTTTGTCACGGCCACATTCCACGGCCGGGAAAAACAGAAATTTGCTGCTGTGCCGGCCACCGCAATTCTGCACCTGCACGATCGCGAGTGGGTCTACGTTCCGGTGAAGGGCAACGAGTTTCGCCGAACGCAGGTTATAAGCGGCGACATGCTGCCCGAGGGGATGCAGGAAATCATTTCGGGCATTGCGCCCGGACAGCAAGTCATCAGTAACTCACTGCCATTCCAGAACACGGCCGAACAGTAATGATTCGCGCACTTGTCGATTTCGCCCTAAACAATCGCTTCGTAGTTCTGGGATTGGCGATCTTTATTTTTATCTGGGGAGTGATCGCATTCCACAACCTGCCGGTTGAGGCTTATCCCGATGTGGCCAATACCTGGGTGCAGATCATCACCCAATGGCCGGGAAGGGCGGCGGAAGAGATCGAGCAGCAAGTCACCGTACCCATCGAAATCCAGATGAATGGCATTCCGCACCTGGTGCACTTGCGCTCGGTTTCGCTAGCTGGTTTGTCGGTGGTGAACCTAATCTTCGATGACAATTCCAATAACGACTGGGACCGGCAGAAAGCGTTCGAAAGGCTTTCGCAGGTGACACTCCCTCCGGGAGTGACTCCCCAGATCGGTCCCGATTTCAGTCCGGTGGGACAGGTCTATTGGTACACCCTCAAGAGCAGGAATCCGGCCTATGACGTGATGGAGTTGAAGACGCTGCAGGATTGGGTCATCAGCAAGTACATCAAGTCGGTTCCGGATGTAGTGGATGACTCGTCCTTCGGGGGCATCACGAAGGAATATCAAATTCGAGCGGACCCAGACAAATTGATTGCCTACGGGCTGAGCTTGGGACAAATCGAGCAGCAACTCTCTAACAGCAACGCCAACGGTGGCGGCAGTTTCATTGAAATGGGTGCTCAGGCGATCAACGTGCGCGAGGTGGGCCTGGTCAAGAACGTAACCGATATCGAACAGACGGTGATCAAGGCACAGAACGGCACTCCTATACGCATAAAGGACATTGGGGTGGTCACCGAAGGGCCGAAGATTCGTCTCGGCCAAATTGGAAAAGCGATCCATCGATCCGATGGCGTGGTCGAGGATGATAACGATGTGGTGGAAGGCATCGTGTTTCTCCGCAAAGGTGCAGACACGGCAACGATGCTGACCGGCGTCCATGCCATGGTTCAGCGGCTGAACGATCATATCCTCCCGCCTGGGGTAAAGATCGTTCCTTATCTCGATCGCGACGATTTGGTGGACTACACCACCCACACGGTACTACACAACCTCGCCGAGGGCATGATCCTGGTGGTGGTTATCCTTTTCTTTTTCCTGGGCAATGCTCGCGGCGCATTGATCGTGTCATTGACTATACCCTTCGCGTTGCTGTTTGCGTCCATTTGCCTGGACTTGCGCCATATCTCAGCCAACCTGCTCTCGCTCGGGGCACTGGATTTCGGCATGGTGGTGGATGGCGCGGTGGTGATGATTGAAAACATCGTCCGTCACCTGAACCGCCCTGATGAAGCGCCTCGCCCGCTGGTGGAACGCATCCGCGAGGCCGCCCACGAAGTACAGCGGCCGGTCTTCTACGCCATCGCCATCATCATCACGGCCTATTTACCGATCTTTACTCTGCAGCAGGTGGAGGGAAAACTGTTCAAGCCCATGGCCTGGACGGTGGCCTTCGCACTCCTGGGAGCACTTGTTTTCTCGATGCTGATTGCACCCGCGCTTGCGAGCCTGCTGTTTCGGAGGGGCGCTAAGCAGTGGGAAAACCCGGTGATGACATTCCTCACCATGCACTATAGAACGAGTCTTCATTGGGCAATCCGGCATCGGCCGCTGACGGTTGGTGCGGCGGTACTCGCACTGGTGCTGGCAATGCTACTAGCGTTCAGTGGCGCGATTGGTTCAGAATTTCTACCTCATTTGGATGAGGGCGCCATCTGGGTTCGCGGAACGCTGGCTCCCAGCACCGGACCAAGCGAAGGCCTGGCAGTGGTAGACAAGGCGCGAGTGGTCCTAGCTGCCTTTCCCGAGGTGCCACGGGTCGTCAGCCAGGTTGGACGCCCGGATGATGGAACGGATCCGACAGGATTCTTCAACACCGAATTTTTTGTTGACCTGCTGCCCAAAGAAAAATGGCGTCCCGTGTTCCATCAGGACAAAGAACGCCTGATCGCTGCGATGGATCGCGAACTGGAAAAAATTCCCGGGGTTATCTGGAATTTTTCGCAACCAATTTCCGACAACGTCGAAGAGGCGGTGAGCGGCGTCAAGGGAGAGTTGGCAGTCAAGATCTATGGAGACGACCTGAAGACGCTCGAAAACAAGGCCGACGAGATAGTTGCTGTCATGCAAAATGTTCCCGGCATTCAGGATCTCGGAGTCTTTCGTGTGGTAGGCCAGCCCAATCTCAACTTCACCGTTGACCGCGAGCAGGCTTCGCGTTATGGGATCAATGTGTCCGACATACAGGACGCGATTCAGACAGCCGTAGGAGGCAACGCTCTCAGTCAGGTGCTGCTGGGAGAGCAGCGATTCGATCTGGTGGTCCGTTACCTAACTCCTTACAGAGACACCAAGGAAGCCATTGAGAAAATTCGATTAGTTGCTCCCTCAGGCGAACGTGTATCGCTGGCGCAACTTACGAAGGTAAATGTAGAAGATGGAGGGGCGGAAATCTATCGTGAGGCAAATTCGAGATACATCGCCGTGAAGTTTAGCGTACGCGGCAGGGACCTCGGCAGTACGGTGGAAGAAGCCATGAAGAAGGTCAACGCATCAGTAAAGTTGCCGGTTGGCTATACTCTCGATTGGTCGGGCGAGTATGAGAGCGCAAAACGATCTCAGCGGCGATTGCTCTTCGTTTTGCCTCTGACGATCCTGTTCATCTACGTCATTCTTTATACCATGTTCAAGTCGGTGAAATGGGCACTCTTGATCGTGACGAACATCGTCATGGCGCCGATCGGCGGACTACTGGCGCTTTGGATATCGGGCGCACACTTCAGCGTGTCGTCTGGCGTAGGCTTTCTTGCGCTCTTCGGCGTGTCCGTGCAGATCGGCGTCATCATGGTGGAATACATCAATCAGCTTCGCGCTCGCGGGTATGACATCGAAGATGCAGCTGTGGAAGGCGCGGTGCTGCGACTGCGCCCAATAACGATGACAATGTTGGTAGCAACCCTCGGACTATTGCCGGCAGCACTCTCGCACGGTATCGGCTCCGATTCCCAGCGACCGTTTGCAATCGTCATCGTCGGAGGTTTAATTGCCGACCTGGTCATCAGTGTGATTCTGATGCCGACGCTTTATACATGGTTTGCACGCGACGACGACCAACTTCCGGCTGTCGACATAAACGAACCCGTTTAACAAGCGACGCAGGCGGTGAAAGCCGTGCTGTACGAAGGATTCTTGACTATGAAAAAAGATGATGTCTGCGCTCTCATCAGGAAAATCGGCGTCATACCCGCCATCAGAGTCCGGTCGGGAGACGACGCTCATTTCGCGGCAGAGGCCGTTACGCATGGCGGAATCCCGATCGTAGAAATCACCATGACCGTTCCGGGAGCGGTGGAGTTGATCTCCCACCTTTGCCGTTCTAAGGCAAAAATCACGGTTGGCGCGGGTACCGTGCTCGATGCTGAGACTGCTCGGAAGTGTATCGACGCAGGAGCATGCTTCCTCACGGCCCCATCGTTCAATCCGGCGGTTGTCGAATTTGCCGCGAAGCAGAACATGGCGGTTTTTCCAGGGGCACTGACGCCGACCGAAATCGTGGCGGCTTGGAGTGCCGGCGGCGATTTCGTCAAGGTCTTCCCCTGCGCTCCGCTCGACGGAGACAAGTACATCAAGGCGCTCCACACCGCCTTGCCCCAGATAGCTCTGATCGCAGCCGGAGGCGTAAACCAGCAAACCGCCGGCAACTATATTCTGTCCGGAGCCACAGCGATCGGAGTGGGCACAGAATTGATTCCAACCGAGGCCATTGAGCGGCGGCAAGCTGATCGCATTCGAGAATTGGCCCGCCGCTTCGCAAAGCTCGTAAAGGATGCTCGCAAGCAGATAGAAGAATGGCAACTGAGCCTCGTCATCAAGACTTACACGGGAACCGAGGACTGTGAGAAGCAGGACGCGTCGTAACGTGAGTTTCGTCTCAGGCCTCTCCGGCTCTTTGTGAAACAATGGTTCGGAGAGAGGTGGCTCGAGGCCGCTGCAAACGCATGCCCGATTACTCTTCGCAACCGACCCTGAAGGGGGCACATCCGCTCGCGCAAAGCCGGAAAACAGCGACGCCTGGTTTGCCATGCACTTGTCGCTTGTTTTTGGGCTGCTGATGTTGGCCGGCAAGACGACAGCTATGTTCTGACAGGGGCGTCCGCGATTCTGGCTGACGCTGCTGAGTCGGTGGCTCATGTGGTCGCGGTGGGATTTGCCGCCTTTAGCTTGCGCCTAAGCAGCAAACCCGCTGTTCCTAAGTTCCTCTATGGCTACGACAGAATCTCTTTCTTCTCCGCGGACTTTGAAGGACCGATGATCGTGTTGGCAGCAATTGCGATCATTGTGACAGCTATCCAGAAGTGGTTGGCTGGATTGCAACTGGAAAACCTTGGTGCCGGTACTCTCCTGGTTTCGGGAGCCGCAGTGCTCAACGCGGTTCTGGGATGGTACCTGATAAGAACAGGACGCCAGGTCCATTCCCTCATTTTGGAGGCAAATGGCAAACATGTGTTGACGGATAGTTGGACGAGCTTTGGCGTCATTGCCGGTTTGATGCTGGTGATGCTGACCCGATGGAAGCCGTTTGACCCATTAGTGGCGATCGCAGTTGCGGCAAACATCCTCTGGTCGGGCGGCCACTTGATCTGGCGATCCGTTCAGGGATTGTTGGATTATTCCGACCCCAACGCCGGGTACCAGATACGAGAGAAGCTCGATATCGTCTGTTCAGAACTGGGAGTGAACTACCACGGTGTGCGCTTCCGCACCACCGGATATCGGCAGCTGATCGAGATACACCTGCTTTTTCCAAGAGATACCCCGCTGGAGATGCCCACAGACTGGCGACCGTGATAGAAGAGCGCTTGCCGGCGGAGCTCAGCATGCCCGCAGAAGTCATCACGCACTTGGAATCAGAGGAAGATCACCAGGAAGTTCACACCCGGGAACACTACACTGGGCTGCCGCTGTAGCTCCCATCGCGATATCGAAAACTCTACGAGCACTAAGTGGCATTGCGAAAGGGTTGAAAAATGGTAGGCGAAGAGACTCGAACTCCTGACCTCTACCGTGTCAATTCCTTGCCCGAAGTGAAGCCTGACGATACCGAATGAGCTCAAGTGATAGGGAAGGGAAGTGTTCGTGCGGGCTTGCAGCGTTTGCGCTGTCTCTCGCCTGTTCCAGAATCATTGATAAACACAACCCTGCATATCATATGAGGAGCATTGCATCAAACAGCCGTGGTCGGGTATGAGAAGGCCCACCAGGTAGGCTGCAAATCAATTCCGTAGCAGCGCCGCGCGTCCCGCGGGCACGATGAGGACCAGGAGCGAGGCAGCCGCCAAGGCCAGCATGATTCTGTGGTAAAGGTCATTACTTGCGGTTCGCGGACCGCCCCGACGGCCAGCGAGACCATCCCGATTGCCACACCAAGGATCGCAACTAGGTTCCCGAGGAGCGCTGCTCGCCACGCCTTTGGCGATTGTCTCAGGACTGCTACCGCGCCCCAGACAAGCGCCAATGCACAGATAATTTCAACAATGCTCGCAGGAACAATCACCGGCTCATGGAGCGGCCCGATCGAACGCCAGCGTGCTGCAATGCCCCAAAGACGCAAACGTCTGCGTTGGCTAGCATCAGTGTTGTCAGCAGCTGCTTCATAAACTTAATTGATCTCGTGCCTGGGAGTCTGTTCCCACGGGCTGCCGCTGTCGATCACTACAATAGTGATGTCATCGGTCTGCCCCCGGTTGTTCCCGTTCTGGGGCCACGCAAGCACCGCATCCAGCAAACGTTCAGCAAACCGCTCAGCCGGAAGATCCTGGTGAGTCGCAATGAACTTGCCCAATCGGATGTTTCCGAACTCCTCACCGCGACTGTTCACCGCCTCCACCAGCCCGTCTGTGTAGACCAACAGGCGGTCACCCGCTTCCAATGCGAATTCTGTTTGTACGTATTGCTCGCTTGGCCGCACTCCAAGCAACAATCCACTTTCCTTCAATTCGAGCAAGGTTCGCGCCGACCGGCGCCAGAGCAGCAACGGCGGATGTCCTGCGGCGGAGTAGCACCCCATTCGTCTGGCTTGATCAAGAAACACATACACCGCTGTTGCGTATTGACCTTGCGCATGACGACAAAGTGCGGAGTTCAACCCCGCGAGGACCTTGCCAGGCTCTGCTCCAACATCCGCGTGCGCAGACACCGACACTTTGACCATCGAGGCCACCAATGCTGCAGGCACTCCATGGCCGGTAACATCGGCCACCACGATTCCCAGGCAGCCAGGCTGAATCACAGGAAAATCGTAGAAGTCTCCAGCCACCGCCGTCATCGGCGCATATCGGACAGCGACGTGGAAATTCCCCATCTCAGGTGTCGTGTGCGGAAGGATCGAATTCTGGATTCGTGTAGCCGCTCGCATCTCTTCGCCCAACGAAAGGAGCAGTCTTTCATTTGCGAGAACCCGTCGCGTGGCCGCGTAACCAAGACAGCAAATCAGCACGAACAGCCCGTAGGGCTCAGTATTTCCGTGCCAGTTGACCAGCCCTGTGCTGGCAATTCGATCGTGTGCGAAGGTCAAAAAAAGAGCCAACAATCCGAAAGACAAGACATATCGGTCTTGCACATGCGGCGGCTTGTATCCCATCAGACGTCCCAGCAGGAGAACGGCTGGTATAAGGAAAACAGTTCCGACGCCAGCTGGCGGGATGAGGTCGGGGCGGCGTTCAATCACGATGGCCGTGAACGTAATCGTGGCGAATACAACATAAGCCGATATCATCCAGCGAACGGACGAGCGCCAGCCCTTGCCGTAAAAATCCTCGAAGAGCAGCAAGGCCGGCACAATAGTTGCCAGCTCAATAAATCTGCTGACGAAAAGCCATGCCCCCTGCGGTTTACCGAAGGCCATCTGGAATGGGGCCGTGTTCATCAGCAGTCGCAAGCCGTATGGGCCGGCGAATAACCCGAACCAGAGCGAGACTCGCTCAGTCGATTCCCAGCGCGATAGCTGTACAACCACTGCGGCAATCCCAATTGCCGCGATGATAGAGCCGAGGACCAGCAGTAAAAGATCTCCGCGTAAGTTGGACCTCAGCTGCTCTTCGGAAACCGCAACCAGGAGCACGCCAATCACCATGAGACCTGGTTAAAACCTTCTTGTTGGACTTACGGCGCCCCCTCGCAATTCTGAATCCGGGGAATAGCAATTACGGGCGAGCACCTCGACAAGTATAGCGAGGTCCGCTAATGGGCAGGCTCGCCGGAAACAGACCCCAATCGACTGACCTGCATTGAGCTTAGTAACGAGCACTGGCGCTTCGTTTACTAATCCGATCCCACAGAAATCGCTGTTCATAGATGGTCTGACAATACTTTGTCAGTCCGTCCCACAGTGCACAAGTAGCTTTCCCTCTTATCCAACCTCCCAAAAGATGACAGCGTTCCCGGTTGGTTTCGATCCACTCACCATCATCCAAATAGCCCTCAGTGCAGTAGTCAGTATGCACTGGTTCACCCATGATCTCCTGGGCTTCCCGTACTGATACGTGCAAGATTGAAGCTGTTGAGATGCCTGGAACACGAAGGGACGAATGCTATAGGGCTGCGCCCATTCACTCTTCGAGTGTTCCAGCGGTTACGCGAAAATTTCCAATTGCAAATTCCTTTCTTGGCCGCAGTAGACCACACGGGGGATGTTCGGGTACAAACGTGGTGCTTCAGTGGTGTTTGTCGCACCGCATGAATCACAGTCAAAGGTCCGTGGCAGAAATGTACGTCTTTGCCAAGATCGCTGGCTGAACAGCCATTCAGACTTACAGTTTCCACAGTTCGTTCTATACAACCGATGTTCGTAACCTATCCGTAGCACTCCCCTTGGCCTTTCGACTTACCAATTTCCTTCGGGTTCAATCGAATGGTATCGCTATACACACGATATATACATGGAATTTTGGGGAATAACCAATATCCAACCAAGTCAGGCTTTCATGCTTTTCAAGTACTCGATCAGCGCCGTTCGCAGGATGTCCTGATTCGTCCGCCGTGTCTTGGCGCTGAACATAGAGAGCTGAACCCTGCCACCATTCAAATCAAGTCCGAATCTCAGATTCCCAGCTCAAAGGAGTTTATTCATGAGTCCTCGCACCTCACTCGGTCGCCTAAGGTCGCCCGCATTCGGTCGAACTCTAGTTCTGAACTGCTTTCTCTTGGTGTTGGCAGCCATTGGCTCGTTCGCACAAAACGGCAGCAACTTCTTCGCGCCGGGCAATCTCGTGGTGAGCCGAAGCGTATACGACAACAATCCGAACAATGTGCGGGTTGGCCAACTGCTTCCACCCAACTGCCAGGCCACACAAGCAGGTTGCAGCGGTAAGGCGACCTACGACGGCACCTATCCTCTGGTGTGGAACAATGACACAGTCGATAGCAGCTTCGGAATCACATCGAAAATCCTTCTGGACCAGTACACTCCCGCCGGCCAGTTCTTGAATTCGCTGGAGGTTCCGAACAGCTCGCAGAACGGGGTTCCACTGCAGAAGGACCAACTCGTCACGAGTTTCTCCTCGAAGTCGGAACTTGCTCTCAATCTCTCGACCGACGGCACGTACTTGACCTTCACGGGATATTTGTCAGCAATTGACAACCTCGACGTCTCCAATTCAAACACCCCAGCCGTGGTAGACCCGACCAACCCTGTCGGCACGACCTACTACCGGGCCGTCGCCCAGGTCGACGCCCACGGTAAGTTTCATTTCACCTTGACCAATGCCTACAGCGGCAACAATGGACGCGCCGCGATCTGGAACAATTCCGATGGCGCCAATTTCTTCTATACCGCCGGCAACGCGGGAAATGGTGGCAACCCTCAGCCGGGCGGGGTAATCATCGGCGCCGGGACCCAGATCCTCAATCCTGAAATCAAAGCCGAAATCGCACAGCGCCCCGGCATGCCTACGCCCGTCGGCAGTTTCAATATCACCCAACTTGGCGACAAGCCCGACAAGATTGGCAAGGACACCAACTTCCGTGGGCTGACCATCTTCAACAATGTCCTTTACTTGAGCAAAGGCAGCGGCGGTAACGGGGTCAACACAGTCTACTGGGTCGACCCCACGCTTACCGTCTGCAACAACTCAAATGGCGTCGGACTGCCTTCGCCGAACACAACTCTGCCCACCGCGCCGTTGGCCTACGATCCGAGCGTGGTTCAGACCATGGGGCTCGATCCCAACAACATGTGTATCCTGACCGGATTCCCCACCGCGCTGAAATCGAAGACTTCGTTCCCCTTCGGCCTGTGGTTCGCCAATGCTACGACACTCTACGTCGCTGATGAAGGCACCGGAGACAACACCTACGCGAACGGGATGTACACTGTTGCCGCGGGACAGAAGAAGGCCGGGCTACAGAAATGGATCTTCGATACCACTCAGCAGCAGTGGAAGCTGGCCTATTCGCTTCAGGCGGGCCTGCAACTTGGCGTGCCGTACACGGTGAGTGGTTATCCGACCGGCAACAACCCGGCGACTGGTTTGCCGTGGTCGCCTGGAACGGATGGCCTGCGCAACATCACTGGCGTGGTAAACGGTGACGGCACTGCCACGATCTATGCGGTGACTTCGACCGTGAGTGGCAACGGCGACCAGGGCGCCGATCCTAACAAGGTCGTGGTCATCAATGATCTGATCAGTGCGACGCAACTGCCGACAAGCGAAAGCTTCACGGTGTTCACGTCGGCTGGCTTTGGCGAAGTGCTGCGAGGCGTGTCCTTCACTCCTTCTCGTTAGCCAGAAGTCAAGTTCCATGCTTTCCCACCTATCGCCGGGCGTATCGGTGAATAAGGTGGGAACGCCCTTGCTGTTCTGGGTTGCGTGCTGCGCGAACATCTTTATGGCGGCGGCTCTTCATCGACGGTTGAAGGGTAACAAGCGTCCGCGCAAGAACTCCCAAGGGCATCTTTTCCAGTGATCCAGATGATCGCTAAGCGAAAGTAAGCGATCAAGGTCGATAAATTGCCTTTACAAGTAACCCTGTCGCGAACGAAGGACGGGCATACAGAAATTGGCCGTTGCGCAGTCGATATTGGTCTGATTGCCGGGTTGCCGACCATGCAGCCACTACACTTCCTTAGACACTCTTTCAGGGCTGAAGGTTCATTCTGAGCAATAGATCATGAAAGCGCGAGTCGTTGTGAAGCCTGTAAAATCTTGGCGATTTTCCAGTATTGACCCCGAGTCTTGAGATCAGATTGCTAGATTGCTCTTGGATCACGAAATAGTGCTACATCGAATACGTGGTCGTGGAAAAACGACATGACGGGATATAATCCCACGCACAGATGCCACTCGCAGCGGGATCTCGGCTGGATTCCTATGAAATCTCGAGGACAGAACCGCCAACGAGTGCCAACGGACGCCATTTATAACTTATTGAAACAGAATAACTTTCTTACACCACTTTAGGGTAAGAACCTGGGTCCCGAACCAGATTTCGGCTCTTTTCTGGGGAACTTCCGGTTGCCGGCAAGAAATCCAGTGGCTGGGATGTAGCTCATGCCTCTTCGGAAAACAGTGTTGGCAGTGGCGGGCGCCGGGTTCAATCGAAAGTGGCAGTAACTGCTTGATTGCAACGTCCCTTCGGTTGGAAGCCGTCTGGTAGCCTACTTTCCGGTGGCCACTTTCTGCTTCAGTTCTTCCGACCAGTGCAATACGACGCGCATCTCATCGGGCCCTGCTTGCGATTCTGCTTCGCGAATGAAGATGAACCCCTTGTCGTCTGGAGTGACGGCGATGTCATGCCCGCTTTGGAAATACGGCCCTTCAAACAGCAAGCGCGGCCCCTCCTCCTTCGCCCGTGCTTGGGTGGTTGCAAGGACGTGTGTTAAGGACCCTTACGTTGTAGGACACGCCGTATTCACAGCGTCCTAGTCTAGAACTGTGTGATGAAAGATGCGAGTATGGCCCTCGGATCCAATATCCCGGGCGAAACGCGGAGAGGCTGGCTTGAGGAACCCACTGCGGGAAACCTGCACGGTGGGGTCTGTGAGGGAGGAGATATCTCGATGAGGCCATGGTGGACCTAACCGGGCACGCAGCTGGAAACGGCGGATACAGCCAAGGAAAACCTACAGCTCATCGGGATCTCCTCTACTCGGATGAAATCAGGTGGATTACTTCTGAGTTGCTCGTGATCCGGGACTAGACGTTTATCACATGACCAAGCAACGGCGCTTGGATTCCAATGTCATGCCGAAGTGGGAAGATTCATCTTTCTTAGAAGCTCGACGTAGCGTGGATCGTTGCGGATGCGTTGCAGCAACGGATCAATTTTGAGGTTTCGCATACCGGCATCACATTGCTCATAAGCGCGATTCAGCCACTGAAATGCCCTGTCAGCGTCGCCTCGATCGGCATATATCTCGGCGATCTGGTAGGCCATGTACTTTTGGTGATCGTTAATGAGTTCAGTCAGGGCCGCATCCGCCTCATGGCTTCGGCCCAAAGCACGATACGCGAGAGCCTCGCCTGTCAGCCGCCAGAAAGTGGCCGGTTCGTGTTGGAGTTCCACGAGCGCCTGCTGCGCACGCCCTTGTGCAACAAGGATCTCGCCGAGAATGAAGTGATCGTAGGTTTTTTGAGGATTGAGCTCCAAGGCCCTTCGCGCGCTGGCTTCAGCCTTATTATAATCGCCCGCAGAGTAGAGGAGAAACGCCAGGTAGGAGTGAGAACTCGCAAGCAGCGGATCTATCGCTAATGCCTGTTCGTGAAACGCGATTGCTTCGTGCAGTCGACCAAGAGAGTGCGCTAGAAAAGAGCGGAATCGCAAAAGCGAGGCGCTCCCCGGTTCCAACTGCGCGGCCTTATTCAGAGAGAGTTCTGCGCCTTCCCAGTTCCAATCGCGATTGATCTGCACCCAGGCCAGCGCCAGATAGCCCTCCGCTCCATTCGAATCGAGCTCAATGGCTCGCTCGGCATCTTCGCGCGCCATACGAAACGCAGTTGCAGGCTCCCTCAGTTCAACGTCCGCCATCGTGTCCAGAATGTACGATCGCATCGCCCAGGCAGATGCATACTTCGGATCCAGGCTAATCGC